>OHGT01000626.1_pt1 | contig 22109 bp, 12 predicted proteins | sample 1567861 | NCBI WGS metagenome assembly OHGT01 (sample SAMEA3879533, study PRJEB24766) | human gut metagenome | biome: human-associated habitat; feature: feces | place: USA | collected 1985/1987 | reverse complement strand
ATAAGTGTGGCGGCATCGCCCGAAGACAAATCGTCCGGTGAAATATCTACTACGTCTTCCAGTACTACGCCATCTACCACCCATAAAGGTTTAGAATCTCCGTAAATAGAGGATGCACCTCTTACACGGATTTTGGGGGCGGTACCGAATGTACCCGATACGGATTGTACGCTGACGCCGGCTGCTTTACCTTCCAGCATCTGGCCGATGTCCATCACTCCGTCCATTTTAGCATCTTCGGCATTAACGCGTGTGGCGGCACCGGTAAACAGACGGCGGTCTATTTTTTGATAACCTGTTACGACAACCTCATCCAGGGTTTGTATATCTTCTTCCATGATGATTTTGCCGGGCACTTTGGCTGCTGCGAACTCTTGCGTGGTAAATCCTATAAAAGAGATGATCAGCGGGGCATTGCGGTCGGGTACGTCCAAGGTGAAATTACCGTCAATGTCTGTTAACGTGCCGGTGCTTGAATCTTTTATTTTAACTGCTACTCCCGGTATGGGTTCTCCAGTCTTGTCCACAACTTGCCCTTTGGCTTTCATAGGTGTCTTTGTCGTTTTTTGTTGTGGTTTTGTGGCATCGTTTTTAAACAGAATGATAGTTTTGTCTTTGATGCGGTAGGAGATACCTTTGTTCTTCAGCACTGTATTCATAACAGTGGTGATTTCGGCATCTTGGACATTTAGTGTAAGATGCTTCAGGTTGGTTACAAGTTCATCGGTGTAGATGAAAGTGAATTCCGACTGTTCTCTCACTTGTTTTACCAGTTCTTTGAAGTCACTGTTCTGAAGATGGATGTTGAAGCGTACACTTTGCCAATAGCTTCCGGCAAATGTTGAAGAAAAGCTAAAAAATAGCAATAAAAAGATAATTCTTAGCCTTTTCCTCCAGATAAAGTTACCCGGAGGAGTTGATTCTCTGTTACTTTTCATACATTTGTAAGGATTAAAAATGTTGTTGTTTGTATATAATGTTTTTATTCGGGGCAAGGGGTGCTGCAACACTCGTTGCCCTTTCTCTTATTTGGAGACAATGATCGTTCTTCCGTCTATTTTGAATTTCATGTTTTGTGTCATTTGTAGCAACTCCAGTATCTCGTTCAGACTTTCGTATTTTTTCATTTCTCCCGAAATTGTAAGTTCTTTCAGTTGAGGGTCTTTCCAGTCAACAGAGACGTCATACCATTTGGAAAGTCGTTTCATGATGTCTTCCAGACGGGTGTGGTCAAAGAATAGTTCCCCGTCTTTCCAGCTACAATAGAGTCGTATATCTACTTGTCGTTTATTTAAGTGTGCGGTTTTATTAGTTAAGACTGACTGTTCTCCTGGTGATAGCTTGAGATGTTCTCCGCTCCCGCTGGCTTTTACACTAACTGATCCATGGGCTAGAGTGACAGCGGATGTAGCATCATCCGTATAGTTACAAACATTGAATTCTGTTCCTAAAACGGAAATTTCACTGTTGGAACAAATCACCTTGAAAGGTCTTTGGGGATCTTTGGTAACATCAAAATAAGCCTCTCCGGTGAGATAGACAAGGCGCTCACCGTTGGAAAATGTTGGAGGATATTTCAATCGGGTTCCGGCGTTCAGCCATACCTTACTACCATCATTGAGTTGGAGGTAGTATTCTCCTCCTACAGGTACGTATAGTTCGTGGTATGTAGTCTTCTCAGAAGGTTTAGTGGTAGAGGCTGAATACTCTATTTTTCCATTGCGATTCTGTATGCTTGTTTCACTCTCTGCATCTTGAATACTCATGGTACTATCTTTTTCAAGAGCTATCTGCTTACCGGAGCCTAAAGTCAGTATAGCTTTGGAGTTTCCCGGTTTTATCTCCGTTGTGGTGATGTTTGTCGTTAAGTTGCCCGATTGTTCCGGAAAAGTTTGCAAGCTATTTATACCTATATATATTATTGTGGCAATAACAGCAGCCGAACTGGCTATCCATAGTAAGAGAGTATGTTTACTTTGGGGTGCTTGGTGATGATTTGTTGCCTTCTTATTGGTATGTAAAACATCTATAATATTTTGCAGAGCTTTTGTCTCGTCTATATTATCGGGTGCAAAAGCTGGGTGAGTACCCTCATAGAGGTTTTTCTCAAATAGAAAATACCGACGATGTTCTTCGTTGGCTTGGAGCCATTGCCTAAGCTGCTCTATTGCTTTTTCATCAGCCTTCCCGCTGAGGTAAAGTTGAATGAGTTCGTCTGTCTCTTTGTTCATATTGGGCACCTATTAAATTCGTTTTGTATAAATAAGACGTGCCAGGAAAGAAAACCCGCAATAAAAAATGGCTTATTTATAATAAATTGTTGAGAAAGTAAGCGAAAAACAGACATAAATACTCTTTCAAGTACTTTTTTAGTAACTGTATGGCTTGAGAAATCTTGAGTTCTACGGTGCGTACGGATACTTGTAGTAGTTCGGCTATGTCGCTATACTTCATTCCATGAATGCGGCTGAGTATGAAGCATTTTCTTTGTAGATCATTCAGTAGTTCCACTGCCCGTTTCAGTTCTTTTTGTAACTCGGAATAGAGAATGTATTGTTCTGTTGCTTGCTCAGAATGGCTGATTTCGGGAAAGAGTGAATCGGCATATTGCTTTCTCACTTCCAGGTGGCGAATATGGTCGAGACAACCGTTGCGGGTGGCAGAAAGCAAATAGGCCTTTAGTGAGGTAGTGATGGTAAGATGCTCATGTTCATTCCAAAGCCGGATGAAGATGTTTTGTGCGATGTCTTCACAAACAGCTTGATTTTGAATGAAAGTTCCGGCAAAGAGAACCAGGTCTTTATAGTAAAGGTGAAAAAGGTTCGTATAGGTATCCTGACAACCCATACGTAACCTTTCTACCATTTCTTCTGTATTTCCATAATCAGACAAAGCCATGTGCTTTCAATCTTTAAAAATCTTCTTTAGATATTTATATAAGATATTTGAAGGCAAAGGTAATAAAAACTTTTAATCTATCTGTTTTTCGTGTCTAAAGCTGTCAGGTTATAATTGCTTAAAGTATTAACACAAACTCTTTAAAAGAAAACAGAAACGCTTTCTAATAGTTTAGATAGAATTCCACTACTGCTTCAATTCCTTTGCGGAAAATATCCAGCGGTATGTTTTCATTGGGTGAGTGGATAGCATTGGATTCTAATCCAAATCCCATCAATACTGTTTTAATTCCCAATACTTGTTCGAAAGTCGAAATAATAGGAATACTTCCCCCCCGGCGTACAGCCAATGGTTTCTTGCCAAACGCTTTCTCAAATCCTTTTTCCGCTGCTTGATAGGCGGGAAGCGTGATGGGGCATACATAGCCTTGTCCGCCGTGCATAGGCGTAACTTTCACTTTTACGGTATCGGGGGCAATACTTAGGATATAATCGACAAACAGTTGTGAAATCTTATGATGATCTTGGTGGGGTACTAACCTGCAAGACACCTTTGCAGTAGCTTTAGAAGGAAGTACTGTTTTCGAACCTTCCCCTGTATATCCTCCCCAGATACCACATACATCAAAAGACGGACGGCAACTGTTACGTTCCAACGTACTATAACCTTTCTCGCCGAACAGTGCTTTCACGTCAATGGCTTTCTTATATTTTTCCTCATCGAAAGGAATGTGGGCTATCATGTCCCGTTCTGCTTGTGGCACCTCTTCTACATCGTCGTAAAAACCGGGTACGGTAATACGCCCGTCAGCGTCCACTACCTGGCTAATCATCTGACAAAGCACATTGATGGGATTGGCTACAGCGCCACCAAAGTGTCCGGAATGCAGGTCACGGTTGGGACCTGTTACTTCTATTTCCCAATAAGCCAGTCCGCGAAGTCCGGTGGTTAAGGAAGGAAGATCGGCACCGAGCATGCTGGTATCTGATACCAATATCACATCTGCTTTCAACAACTCCTTGTGTTCCTGGCAGAAACCTTCGAGGCTTGGAGAGCCGATTTCTTCTTCACCTTCAAAGATGAATTTGACATTCGTATTCAGCAGATTATTCTTTACCAAATATTCAAAAGCTTTCACTTGTATGAAAGATTGCCCTTTGTCATCGTCGGCACCACGTGCCCAGATGTGTCCGTCGCGTATTTCCGGTTCGAACGGTTGGCTTTTCCATAGCTCCAACGGTTCGGCAGGCATTACATCATAATGGGCATATACCAGTACGGTTTTTGCCTTTGGGTCAACGATCTTTTGTCCGAATACAATCGGGTTACCTGCCGAGGGCATCACGAGAGCTTCATCTGCTCCGGCTTCAAGTAACAATTGCGCCCAACGTTGGGCACAGGCGAGCATGTCGTCGTGATGTTCCGGCTTGGCACTGATACTGGGAATACGGATGAGGCTGAACAAGTCTTCCAGCATCTTAGGTTCATTCTCTGAAATATATTTCTTTATTTCCATAAGTTATACTATTCTCTTCCCCTTTTCAGGGGGAACGGGGTTAAAGCTGTGTTGTTCTATCTATCAGATAGTAATCCAATAATGTCATTGCAGTCATTGCTTCTACAATAGGTACGGCACGCGGCAGTACGCAAGGATCATGACGTCCGCGAGCTTTAAGGGTGGTATCTATGCCGTCGATATTTACGGTATGCTGTTCCATCAATACAGTGGCTACGGGTTTGAAGGCAACACGGAAATAAATATCTTGTCCGTTGCTGATGCCTCCTTGAATACCTCCTGAATGGTTGGTGCGGGTTTCGATACGTCCGTTGTTATTATAAAAAACGTCATTCTGTTCGGAGCCTTTTTGCTTTAATCCTTTGAAACCATCTCCGTATTCAAAGGCTTTGGCGGCATTGATACTGAGCATAGCAGCTCCGAGTGCGGAGTGTAGTTTACCATATATGGGTTGTCCCAGTCCGATGGGGCATCCTTTTATAACGCAGGTAACAACACCTCCTATTGTATCTCCTTCACCTTTTATTTTGAAGATCAGGTCTTCCATTTCCTTTGCCTTCTCGAGATCGGGACAGCGTACAGGATTGGTTTCAATTAGATCGAGATCATAAGCAGTGTAATTCTCTTCCAAGCGGATAGGACCTACTTGCGAGGTATATGCTGTGATTTGTATTCCTAGTTGATTGAGTGCTAGTTTAGCCAATGCACCTGCCACAACGCGCGAAATTGTTTCGCGGGCGGAAGAGCGTCCTCCTCCCCGATGGTCGCGTATGCCATATTTCACTTTATAAGTATAGTCGGCATGCGACGGGCGATAAATTTCTTTCAGATTGTTATAATCGTCCGAATGTTGGTTTTCGTTCCATACAATAAAACCGATGGGGCAGCCGGTGGACTTGCCCTCAAAAATACCGGAAAGGAATTCTACTTTATCACCTTCTTTTCGTGCTGTGGTGATTCGTGATTGTCCCGGACGGCGGCGGTCCAGCTCTTTTTGCACAAAATCCATATCGATGGTTATTCCTGCCGGAAATCCATCTATCACGCCTCCTATGCCTTTACCATGTGACTCTCCGAAACTGGTAAGGCGAAGAATATTTCCAAATGAGTTGAACATATCAATTGCTTTAAAGGTTTATATATGAAGCTAATGCGCCAATTATTTCTTCAAAATAGAAGCTTTGGCACTATAAAGATAACAATTTCTTTTTAAAAACGTTTCATCTTACACAATAAAATATGCTTTTGATGCTTCGGGCATCACCGAACACTTGATTCAAAAGAAAATGTTTAATTTCATTGTTTTCTTATGTAGAAACAATACTGATATAATTGTCTTTTAAAGAATACATAGGAGTGATGCTTATATTTAAATTAGTATAGAGCGTTTTTAAACAGGAAAAACTTAAGTTAACTGTTATTTTATTCCCCATTATAATGATGAAAAACTAAAAAAAAGAATGTATGAAGTTGTTATTGAAAAACATAAATTTGGTTTCAGGTGTTATAAGACTTCATTTTGCCTGAATAAAAAACTACATCTTTTGATGATAATACATGAAAAAAAGAACATTCTTTCTTTAGAAAAGACCTTGCACAGCAACCTTAAAAAGTGTTACTTTGCACCTTTGATATAAAAAGGGAAATTAATAGCTCTTTAGGGAGCTTTTTATTAACTAAACAAGTACTCTTAAAGTATGAAAAAGAATTTATTTTATTTATTTGCATTGATCTGTTCAATGAGTTTATTTACCGCTTGTAGCGATGATGACGAAGACACCAGCTGGATGGTATATCAAGAGCCAACAGAATTCACTGAAGCAAAATTGCAAGTGATTACTAATGGAACAGAACAGCAAAATTTTCCTGTGACTTTTACTGCAACTTCAGCTAACACGGGAACATTGGCATTTGAGAAAATTGTTAATGTTGCCATTGATTTCAAGATGGATGTTAACTTGAAGAAAACAACAGATGGATATGAAATCTTGGGTACAAAAGAAAAAGAACCGGGTTATGCGGTAAATGTAAAAGGTAATGTAACTTCTGATAAAATGTATTTGGAAGTCACTACTACTGGATATGCAACCATTAATAAGAGTTATTCTTCTGGAACGCTAGTTTATAAAAGAAATGGCGTTGAGGTAGATATGACGACTTCTGCCATAACAATTGATCTGAAAGCAACGGCTGCTGATAAAATAGATGTAACTTTGAACAGTGCTATCCCGGGTGTATTTGTTAACGATGATGGGTTTGACGCTGGATATGTCATGAAGGGATTGACTTTAAGCAAAGAAGCTGATAAAGAAGTCTATTCATTTAGTGGCGAATCACAATATGGTGATTCTAAAATTACAGTTGAAGGTTCTGTTGCGGAAAATAAGATTCTGACTTTATCTGCTAATGTAAAAATTGAATCTCCGATTGTAGGTAAGTGGTCTGTTAAGATGGATGGTGAACTTGCTGACGTAATTGCTGTTGTTACTACTCCTGAGCAAAAAATTACGATGCCTGAAGACGTCTACAAATATGTACCGGCTGAGTTGCGACCAATGATTACCCAAACAATGACTGACAAGCAGATTATGGGACTTGCAAAGAATTATTTGGGACAGTATGTAACTTATTTGAAGTCTATAGAGTTTAAGGCTGATGGTAATATTGACATTGTATATACCAATATCGGTGATCCTACCGAACATACATTTAGCGGATTGCTCAATTATGTTGTAAAAGATGATAAGTTACAGCTTGCACCTAATATTGCTGCTCTTATAGGTTCAATGATGCCGACGAATACAAAAGCTTATGATCCTAACACTCTTTTGAACGGTGGTCCGATTCCTTTGAATTTTACTGTCAATGGTGATGTTTTGTCTGTATCGGTAGATGAAACAGTGATTGGTCCGTTGGTAAGCTTTGTAAATCAATTACTTCCATTAATCGGAATGTTTATGCCTGATTTGGACCCGGCTTTACTCGAAATGATCGGTAACATTGTTACATTTGTTGATAAGACTATCACTCCGACTGATGAGGAGGGTAATCCTATAGGTGTAGGTGCCAAACTTGAAGTTGGTTTGATGCTCACTAAGTAATAGGTTATACTACTTGACAAAAAGATAGTAACGCCCCATCACAATCAATGTGATGGGGCGTTTTCTTTGCAATCTGTTAGTGGAAATAAAAACAATTTCTTACATTTGCGTCAATAAATACAAAACGTAATGACAATTTCAGAAAGACAACAGATTATAGCCTTGGTAAAATGTGAGGTAATTCCTGCCATTGGTTGTACAGAGCCTATTGCTGTAGCGTTGTGTGTTGCAAAGGCAGCAGAGATCTTGGGTAAGCGTCCGGAAAGAATAACGGTTCTTTTGAGCGCCAATATTCTGAAAAACGCTATGGGAGTGGGAATTCCGGGTACAGGTATGATTGGATTGCCTATTGCCGTAGCGCTGGGTGCTTTAATCGGTAAGTCGGAATATCAATTGGAAGTCCTGAAAGACAGTACACCTGAAGCTGTGGAAGAAAGCAAACGCTTCATTGATGAAAAGCGAATTCAAATATCATTGAAAGATGGTATTGAGGAAAAACTTTATATCGAGGTGTGTTGTGAGGCTGGCGAAGATAAGGCGACAGCCATTATTGCCGGTGGTCATACTTGTTTTGTATATATTGCAAATAATAATGAAGTGCTGCTCAACAAGCAAACAGTATCTTGCTCCGAAAAAGAGAAGTGTACATTGGAATTGACTTTGCGAAAAGTGTATGACTTTGCTTTGAATGCTCCATTAGATGAAATCAGCTTTATACTGGAAACTGCCCGCTTAAATAAAGCAGCGGCGGAACGTTCTTTTGAAGGTAATTATGGACATGGTTTGGGTAAGATTCTGCGAGGTACTTATGAACATAAAATATTGGGAGATAGTATATTCTCTCATATCCTTTCCTATACTTCAGGTGCTTGCGACGCCCGTATGGCAGGTGCGATGATTCCCGTAATGAGTAACTCGGGTAGTGGTAATCAGGGTATTTCCGCTACTTTGCCTGTACTGGTTTATGCCGAAGAAAACAACAAGTCGGAGGAAGAACTTATTCGTGCCTTGATGCTAAGCCATCTTACCGTTATCTACATCAAACAAAGTTTAGGACGTCTATCTGCTTTGTGCGGTTGCGTTGTAGCAGCTACAGGTTCCAGTTGTGGAATCACTTGGTTGATGGGAGGAACTTACGATCAAGTAGCTTATGCCGTTCAAAATATGATTGCCAATCTTACCGGTATGATTTGTGACGGTGCCAAACCCAGTTGCGCTTTGAAAGTAACTACCGGGGTATCCACAGCTGTGCTTTCTGCTATCATGGCTATGGAGAATCGTTGCGTCACATCTGTAGAAGGTATTATTGACGCAGATGTAGATCAAAGTATCCGCAACTTAACTAAGATAGGTTCGAAAGGAATGAACGAAACAGATAAACTCGTTTTGGAAATAATGACTTCTAAATGAAGAATGAGGAATGAAGAATTATCATGCGCTATATTGTGCAAACAAATTTTTCATTCCTCATTCTTTATTTATTTAGTGGCATCCGCCGCAACCACATCCATGTTCGTGATTGTCGCCGCATCCATCTCCGCAACCATCACCGCAGCTATCGCAACCGCAACCACAGCCACCGCCACCGCTCATCATGCGTGCAACTTCTGCTAATTCTTCGTTTGTTGCCGGACGGCTTTCTACTATTTCACCTACAAAGTTCAGGGCGCAGCCTGCTAAGGGGTGGTTCATATCCATTACAACAACGTCGTCTTTCACTTCTACTACACTACCGTTGACACGTTGACCTTCGGCAGTCATTAAAGGAATTACAGCTCCTTCTACGATATGTTCACTGTCGAACTTTCCTTCAACGATGAAAATTTCTTTGGGAAGGTCAATGACATGATCGTCGTCATATTCACCGTATGCTTCGTCTGCATTGATAATAAAATCAAACTTATCACCCTTTTTCAGGTCTTTTACTTTGGCTTCGAAAGCTTCTAAAGTCATTCCCAAGCCGGAAATAAATTGGAACGGATGGTCTGCCGGGGCTTCTTCCGTAAAATCTTTTTCTCCGTCTTCGACTGTGTACAACTTGTATGCTAAGGTAATGTACTTGTTTTCTATTGTTTCCATTCAATCATTATTAAATTAGTAAATTCTATTTTTTTCACTTTGATTGCAAAGATACGAATAATTTCCGGGTAAGCGTTATAGCCTCTCTTAACTTTAGTATCTTTCAATATACTTAAAAACTTATATCATACACTTTGGTAGCTCCGGCATATATACCACTATCCTTGAAGCTGCAACGGATAGTTTTTGCCTCTTTTGATTGGTTGGGTAGCAGGATGCTGACTTGTATGTCCGATTCTGTCTGTCTGGGATCTGCAATGTGAAGGCGGGCGGTGCGGGTGCCGTCCTCTTTAATCATAAGCGTGCAGGCTTTGTCTACTGTTACGTGGATGTCCCGGTGACTGAACACTCCTGCATTATAGAATACCATTTCCCATATTCCTAGTTTCTTATTTCTAACAACCTGCAGGTCTGCTGTGTTCATTGCAATTTCTATCTCGTCTTGTTTTTTGTATTTTTCTATCTTTTCGGCTGTGTCTTTTCCGGGAACTACGATGTAGGCATAAGTTGCGTCCGATGGCTGTTGCCCATGATCGAAGCCGAGACTGAAGATTTCCATCTGTTGTTGTTCTTTAGAAGCAGTATTATTGATATCATACCAGTTTCCGCTTTGGTTTTGTTTGGATACAAATACATTTCCACCGTTAGGAAACAGATAGGCGATGTCATTGTGTAATATCCATTCGGGTGAATTATATACGAATTTACCATTCATTATTTCAGACCGTTTCTTATTAGAGCTGACTAGTATCTTTTTCTCCGGAACAGAAAGGCACTGGTTGATGGTAGTATTTATTTCATTTGCCGATGAAGAGTTAATCCCCGCACCAAGGCAGACGATCTCGTTATCGAAGAAGAACCATGCTTTTCGTGCACCGGTATTAACACCTGCAAAAGTATCCATATAGGCATAGGCCGAAACACCATAAAGACTGTCGGATACACCACCTGCAAAGGTCGATGTGCCCGGAGTTTGCCAGTCGCTGGCAGCTTTGGGAGTTTCCTGCACTTGGGGAGCGGTCACACCGGGGATGCGTGTCCAGTTCCATACAGGGAAGATATTGGCATATTCATTGCCTGTGGTTACAATATTGGTGCAACCGTCGGACATGAAGTAAGTCTTCAGGTTTTCTCCGTTTCCGTACTCACAACGCATCGTGCGGTTGGAAACCATGCGGACATCGAACGTGTAACTGGGACGCACATGTAGCGTATAATCTCCTCGGAAGTAGTGGGTGTGAGCTGATTTCAATGCGTATCCGGCAGGCTTCTTGCCTTCCAGTCGGGCAATGATTGCTTTGAATTCGTCAGCGTGTTCTTTATCCAGTTCAACCATACGCTTGGCGAATAGTGCCGTATGTGATTTGTCGGTGACATTAGGACGGCTTACGCCTCTTCCCAGAACATCAAACAACATATATTGTCCGCGTATAGTGGCATAATAGGTTTCGCGCATGAACTTGCTTACCAGAGTCAGTTTATCCTGAGGGATGGCAAAGCGTGTTCCTTTGGTGTATATGGCAACCTGGGTGATGCCTTTCAGTATTTCGTCACCATATCCGCCGATATATAGTTGTTGCCCGTGTTGGAAATAACTGTTGTCGTATTGAAAGCCTTCTTTAGTGGTATAGACGATGGGGCTGTATATATTTTCGAGAGCTGTTTCCAAGTCTGCTTCATTTTCAGAGAGACAAGCGCGGTATATCCAATGGAGGGCAATATCCGTGCGATTGGCCCCGGTCCATTTGGCAGGGTCTCCACCGTCCTTCTTTATACGTTCCAAAAGTTTGTTTTCCAAACTTGCCGGAAGTTGTTTCTCTCCTATGCGCATTTGTATAAGTAAGATTCCCAGTTTTTGAGGTTCGGCTATCTGGTTGTACCACCAGTTATGACACCATGGGTTTCGTTCGTGCCAGTATTCAAGCCCTTTCTCTATTTTTTTGAACAAGCTTTCGTCTCCATAATATTTATTCTGAGGATTGGTATAAGCAAAAGCGAAGTCTGAGAGACGATCTACATGTGTGATTGGAGGCCAGTTAGTGCGTTGTATGCTGGCATAGTCCACATCGGTAAAAGAACCGTCGGTATCATTGTAGCTTTTCAGCTCTTCTTCTATTTTTTCAGGAGCGGGATTGTTGGCAAAATCTTGCCTGATTTTCTCCATGAGTTGTTCAAATTCGTTGCCTTTTACTTGAGAAGTAGAAGTAATGGAGAAATCAGCGTGGATAAAGTTGCACGTTGTAATCACAAAAACGACGATGGTTAGAATACGGTTTTTCATTGGATTGTTTTTATAATTTTAAATAAGAATATCTTTTGGGTCGGTAGTATAAGGGAGTATTGACTTCCGCAAAGGTATACTTTTTTATTTAATCTTTTGTAAAATAAAGAGGGGAATTTAGTGCAGAAAGCGTGTGATTACTACTGATTTTGTTTGGTTAATCTGTTGATTTATAGATGGGTAGGTGCTATTGCTGAATTAGAGTAAAAGAAAAATCTAAAACAGTAAAATATAATATTATAAAAGCTTCAATTTTGCAGCGTTAATTTTAATTTAAACATTATGAAAGATGTAAAGATGATAATAGGAAATAAGAAAGGAGTTCTCTCAGTTCTATTTCTTTTTTTGCCTTCATGGTGTGTGACTTTTCAGGCACAATCTTTGGTTCGTTCGGATGTAAGGCAATCTATGCGTCGGGTAGCTGACTGGCAGATAGCTCATATAAAAGAAGTACCTTATAGTGATGTGAATTGGGTAAAAGCTACTTTCTATTTAGGGTTGTACCGTTGGGCGGAGATAGCCGAAAAGGATAACCAGGATTCTTTCTATTTTAATTGGCTGATGCGCCTCGGTAGTCGTAACTATTGGCAGGTCGATAAGCGGATGTACCACGCAGATGATATTTGTGTAGCACAAACTTATTTGTTGATGTATGACAAGTACAAACAGCCTGAAATGCTGATTCCTACAAAGGCGCGCACAGAGTGGGTAATGGCAAATCCTCCACACAGTTCGTTTAAGCTGAGCTATACCGATGCTTCTACATTGGAGCATTGGACATGGTGTGATGCTTTGTTTATGGAACCTCCGGTTTATCTGCACATGTATGATATAACGGGCGATAAAAAATATATCCGTTTCATGGATAAAGAGTATAAAGCTACTTATGACTATTTGTTTGATAAAGAAGAAAGTCTCTTTTATCGTGATTGGCGTTATTTTACCGAAAAAGAAGCGAATGGTTCCAAGGTTTTCTGGGGGCGTGGTAATGGTTGGGTACTTGGTGGACTGGTGGAGTTACTTCGCAGACTGCCTGCTGAAAGCAAATACCGTCCGTTCTATCAGGATCTGTTTGTTCGCATGGCAGAGCGTGTTGTGCGATGTCAGGGTAAAGATGGGTTCTGGCATGCCAGCCTATTAGATTTAGACTCTTATCCTTCACCCGAGACGAGCGCTTCCGGCTTTTTTGTATATGCCTTGGCTTATGGTATCAATGAAGGACTACTATCTTCCGAGCGTTTTCTGCCTGTAGTAATTAAAGGTTGGAATGCTTTGCTTTCTACAGTAGAAGAAGATGGAAAATTGGGCTATGTCCAGCCTATTGGAGCTGACCCGAAGAAGGTTACACGCCAAATGACCGAAGTATATGGACCGGGGACTTTTCTATTAGCTGGTACGGAGATATATCGTTTAGCTCAGGAATCCCCTGTACAGACAGCCGATTTATCAGTGGAAAGAATACGTGAGATTGCATCTTTTCTGCCTGTAGTTCCCCAAGGCATTGGCGTTTCTTGTGAAGACCGTGGCTTTTGGGATAAAATGAAACAGGATGTTCATGCACAACAATTGCTGAATGAAGTTCCTGCCTTGTTGAAGCAAGGGATGCCTCCTTTCGTCGATTCCCTTTATCTGCATCTCAATAAAACGAATGTTCGTTTGCCGGGTGAACAAATGATGGATGCACGTTTTCAGTATCTTATTAAGTTGACTTTAGCAGAGTGCTTGGAGAATAACCAACGTTATATACCCGCTATAGAAAAAGCTTTGATTTCTTTGTGCGAACAGAATCCATGGTCTATTCCAGCTCATGATCGTAACCTACAGAACTACAACGGTACTGATTATTATGTGGACCTTGTGGTAGCAACTTCTGGAAACAGCATTGCCCAATGTGTTTCTTTATTAGGTAATCGCCTTTCTCCTGAGGTAAAGGCACGGGTACAATGTGCTTTCAGTGAAAAAGTTTTCCGTCCCATTCGTCGTTGTTTAGAGAAAAACAAGCCTTTTTGGTGGTTTACTATGGCTAATAATTGGAATTCTGTATGTTTAGCTGGAGTAACGGGTGCCGCTCTTGCTCTGTTGCCCGATCGTGAAGAACGTGCGTTTTTCGTGGCTGTTGCCGAAAAGTATCATGTGTATGGTATGAAAGGATATGCAGACGATGGGTATTGCAGTGAAGGTGTGGGATATTATAATTATGGTTTTCGTGCCTATATTTTGCTTCGTGAAGAAGTATGTCGTGCCACACAGGGCAAAATTGACTTTTTCCGTACACCGAAGTTTGTACGCATAGCTCGATATGGGAAGAAAATACAAATGTTGAATGGTATCTGTCCGGCTTATTCTGATTGCCGGATCGGGCTTTCCGTAGACGGATTTATTAATAATTATTGTGATAATGTATTGGGTACTGCTCCCTATTTTGAGAAATTGGTGTTTCCTTTTACCGGACATAATAATAACCTGTCGCTTTACAGTATTGAGTTATTTCCTCGTCAGGCATGGAAAATGGATATGAACGAAGAGATGAGACAAGCTGTGCAGGAAGAATCTGATCCTCTTCATTCTTATTATGAGAAGGCGGGTATTCTGGTTGTCCGTCCCGAAAAAGAAAGTAGTTGCCGTCTTGCTATTTCGGTGAAAGGTGGACATAACGCCGAAAACCACAATCATAATGACATCGGTTCATTTGCTGTATCGTTGGGAAAAGAAACAATCGCTGGCGATCAAGGAGGACCTTTCTCGTATCCTGGCGACTATTTCAGTACAGATGCTCCTGAAAAGTATTCCATTAAAGGGTCTTACGGTCATCCGGTTCCTTTGGTAGATGGTGTGCAGCAATCAACTGGTGCTGGGGCACGTGCCATTGTATTGGAGAAAGAATTAACTGATACAGAAGACCGGTTTTCCATTGATCTGACTTCAGCCTATCATACTCCAAAACTGGAGAAACTAGTACGCACTTTTACATATAATCGGAGCAGTGATGGTTGTTTTCGTGTGGAAGATAAGTTTGTAGCCAATTCACCTGTCCGGTTTGGAACGGCTTTGACTACGGCCGCCAAATGGAAACAGATTGATTCCAATCATCTCTTGTTGACTGTCAACGATGAAAAAATGATAGTGTGTGTTGAGGCTTCCGGAGCAGTGGAGTTTACATCCGAAACAATCGAACTGAATTGTCCTGCTTATACTCGTATTGGAATTACTCTGAAGAAATCTTCAACAGATGGATATATCGGTTTGTCAATGATACCCCAATATCCGTAAGGTGAGGAATAACTTGATATTTAATAAGAGATGAGTTTAAGAAAGCACGTTATCTTAATCTAATTAATAATTAATCTAATTAAAAATGAAAAAAAAAGCGTCTATTGATTTCTCAAAAAGGATGCTCTTCTGTGCGCTTTGTACATTGTCGAGTGCTGGTGTTGTAGCAAGTCCTATGAGTGGTGGAAGCCTTTCCGATGCTGATGTTGTGCAGATAGTAGCACAGAACGGCAAGACTGTGAAAGGTATTGTAACGGATAATTTTGGTCCGGTTCCGGGTGCTAATGTCCTTGTAAAGGGAACTACTAATGGTGTGATTACTGATATTGATGGTAAGTTTACACTTGCCAATGTGCCGGAGAGTGGAGTTTTACAGATATCTTTTATCGGATACATTACGCAAGAAATTAAGGTAGCCGGTCAAACCGACTTTACCATTCGGATGAGTGAAGATGCCAAAGCTTTGGAAGAAGTAGTGGTAGTGGGGTACGGTTCTCAGAAGAAAGTGAATTTGACGGGTTCTATCGGACAAGTGGATTCTAAAGTACTGGAGTCTCGTCCTATTACTTCTCCGTCAAGTGCGTTGCAGGGAACGATTCCTAATTTACAGATCACGAACACAAGTGGTGAACCGGGACAAACTGCATCGTTGAATATTCGTGGTACTACCTCTATCAATGGTGGTAGCCCGTTGGTTTTGGTAGATGGGGTGGAGATGAGCCTTGATTTGGTAAATCCGAATGATATCGCTAATGTTACCGTGTTGAAAGATGCTGCTGCATCTGCCATTTATGGTGTGCGTGCTGCCTACGGTGTAGTATTAGTGACTACTAAAAGTGCTGGTAAAGATATGAAGACTATGATTTCTTATTCAGGAAATGTGTCTTTTTCTAAACCGACCGTCTTGCCTGAAATGTTGGATAAATCTTCTGAATATGCTGAATTTATCAACACTGCCAATATAGGTGGTAATAGAGCGGTTCGTTTTACAGAAGATTGGATAAATGGAATGAAAGCTTATGAGGCTGATCCTGCAAATAATCCGGCATATGCAATCGTTAACGGATCTATGCGATACTATGGAAATACAGACTGGATTGACCTGATGTTGAAAAAACTGACGCCTTCTCATCGCCATAATGTGAATATATCAGGCGGTAATGAGAAGACTAAGTTCTACAGTTCGGTAGGTTACTACAAACAAGATGGAATGTATAAATACGGAACGGACAGTTTCAAACAACTGAATACTCGTTTGAACGTAGAAAACCAAACTACATCATGGATGAAACTCGGTGCGAAGTTCTTATACAATTATTCAGCCAAAGATGCGCCGCATAAGTACAAAGACGATACATGGCATGCTATGTGTTTCTCCGCTCCTACGCGTATGCCTTTCCAGTGGCAAGGTGATCCCGATTATCCACAATACGACCAATTTATAGGTAAGTATTTCCAAGATCAGAATCCTATTTCTTTGTTAGATCAAGGCGGTCGTAAAGAAACTAAAGTGCATGATATATGGGCTACAGCAAGTGCTGATTTTACTTTTACGGAACATTGGAGAGCGCGTGTTGATTTTACTTATAACCTGAATTATAAGCGTATTTCCGATCAGAGAAAGAGCGTAGATATGATTAAGGATAATTTCACAGCGACTCAGGGTGATACGGCAGATGATTCCTATAGCTGGGACAATTATAATAAAGATTATTACTCTTTTAATGCTTATACAGAATATGAACGAACATTTGCTGAGAAACATTATCTGAAAGGTATGCTTGGGTTCAATCAGGAATTGACAAAATATCATAACTTCTGGGGGAGCCGCAAAGGCATGTTGCTGCAAAATCTTCCTTCATTGAGTTTGGGTACCGGTGCTCAGGAAGTTGGTGAAGACGGTTATGAATGGGCGTTGAGAGGTGGTTTCTTCCGTTTGAATTACATTTATAATGACCGCTACTTGCTTGAAGTGAATGGACGGTATGATGGAACTTCCCGTTTCCCTTCCAATAATCGTTTTGTGTTCCTGCCTTCTTTCTCTGCCGCATGGCGTATCAGCGAAGAACCCTTTATGAAGGCTACGCGTAGCTGGTTAGATAATCTGAAACTTCGTGCTTCTTATGGTGTGTTGGGTAATCAGTTATTGACCGCTGACACTTGGACTGGCAATACGAAATATTATCCATACATTCCATTTATGTCGTCGGGTGTAGCTATCAACTGGTTGTTCAATGACAATACACAGTCTACAGTAATAAATCCGGCGGGTTTGGTTTCGGATGCTTTAACTTGGGAAAAAGCTTCTACTGTGAATGTAGGTGTGGATGTTACCTTGTTCAATCAACGTTTTGATGCTTCTTTTGATTACTATCAGCGTACTACCTCTGATATGTTGGTGAAAGTGTCGTATCCAGAAGTGTTGGGTGCAACTGCCCCTCCTGCCAATGATGCAGAACTTCGTACAAGAGGATGGGAACTTTCTTTGGGTTGGAAAGATAAAATAGGTAAAGATATCAATTATAGTATCGGTCTTATTTTATCTGATTCTCAAGCTGAAATCACTAAATATAGAAATGATAATAATTCATTGTCAACCTATTATGTTGGTCAGAAGATAGGTGAAATCTGGGGATATGAAACAGAAGGAATTTTCCAGACCGAAGAAGACTTGAAGAATCACCCCAGTCAGTCGAAGATTAATTCGGGCAAATGGGAGATTGGTGATATTATGTACAAGAATTTGGATGGTAACAATGAAATTAGTAATGGTAAGAATACACTGGATGACCATGGTGATTTGAAGATTATCGGTAACACAACTCCACGTTATCAGTATGGTATTAACGGTAGTATCAGTTATAAGGATGTTTATTTAAGCTTCTTCTTCCAAGGTGTTGGCAAACGTGACTTCTGGCCTAGTGCACAAAACTTCTGGCCAGCAGCAACTACTTACTTCAATGTACAAAAGTGGCATGTCGATGAATCTTGGTCTGAAGATAATCGTGATGCATACTTTGCTCGTCCCAGAGCTTATGTAACAAAGAATCAGCAGAAGCAAACCCGTTTTTTGCAGGATGCTTCCTACTGTCGTATGAAGAATCTAACGATTGGATGGAATCTTCCGACATCATGGATTAGAAATGTCTTTCTGTCTAAAGCTACGGTCTATATAAGTGGTGAGAATTTATTCGAATTTACTAATATTAAAGGTCCATATGATCCTGAAGCTGCTCGCGGAAACGGTTCAATGCTTTATCCTTTCCAACGTACGTATTCATTTGGTGTAAATCTAACATTCTAAAATCGAACAATAATGAAAAAACATATATATTATATTGCGACGTTGGCAGTTGTTTCTGTATTGGGAACTTCGTGCAATGATTCTTTTCTTGACCGAACTCCGACTCATGACCTGAATGATAAGAGTTTTTGGAATACAGCCAACGATTTGGAAGTATATTGTAATGGAATTTACAATGAAGCTTCGAATGGAGACTATGACATTATGGTGGGCTTTGGTTCAAGAGGTACTTCTTCTACTGCTTCGGCTGCATGGGGCAGTAGCTACAAGGCTATGCTTTGGAGAGATGTTCAAAGTGATAATTTAGCATCGAAAGTGACTTCTCAAGCAAGTATGGCTGAAGTGGCTGCCGGACTGGAAGTAGTACCTAACTCCGGTGGTGGTTGGGTGTGGAATTTGCTTCGCCGTATCAATGTGTTTCTGGCTAATTATGGTGCTGTAAAGGAACCTCAGTCTGTAAAAGATAAATATGCAGGTGAAGCCTATTTCTTCCGTGCATGGTTTTATTTGGATAAAGTGCAGCGCTTTGGGGATGTGCCTTGGATAGACAAACCCTTGACAACAGAATCAGAAGAGGTATATGGTCCTCGTGATCCACGTGCTACTGTGATGACTCATGTGTTGGAAGATATAGACAAAGCTTGTACCTATTTACCGGAATCGTGGGGTGGAACTCAGATGTGTCGGGTTACGAAAGGTGCGGCTTATGCCTTGAAATCACGTATTTGCTTGTATGAGGGGACCTATCGTAAATATCATAGTTTGAGTAATGATTACAATGAATGGCTGACAGAAGCTGTAAAGGCAGCAGAAGAATGTATGAAGCTGGGTTACAGCATTTATAATACAAATCATCCCGAGAGTGACTATGCTTCTTTGTTCAATAGTGAAGATTTGGAGGGGAATTCGGAAGTAATTCTTTACCAGAAATATGTTTCCGGTATACAACATCACCGTTTAAGCGGCTATATTGTTTCTAATGAACAATGGGGTGCTACAAAGGATTTTGTAGATGATTTCCTTTGCCTCGAAGATAATGGTACTGGTGGTAAGAGAGCTGTACCTAGAGAAGTTGCGATGGAACGTGGAACTTATAGTGAGGAAACCTATGAGGATGTACTGACAAATCGAGATCCACGTTTGACTCAGGTGATATTGGATCCTAAGCAGGCTCATAGTATTCTTTACAATAAAGATAAATATGAGTTCCCTCGTATTGCTGGTATGACTAACATGGAATCTTGTTCAGGATATCATGTAATCAAATATTATAATAAAGAAAATGATGCTAAGGGTAGCGGTAGTGGAAACGAAACGACAGATGCTCCTATAATGCGTTATGCCGAGGTGTTGCTAAATTTGGCTGAGGCTAAAGCAGAATTGGGTACATTGACTCAGGATGATGTAGATAAAACTATTAATTTATTACGTAAACGTGCTGGAATGCCGGACTTGATTTTAAATCAGATTATAGCAGATCCTAAATATGCTAATCTTGATCCTAAATTGGCTGAAGTTCGCCGTGAACGTCGTGTTGAACTCTGTTTTGAAAATACTCGTTATCAGGATTTGATGCGTTGGAAAGAAGGATCAAAGTTGTCTCAAAGAGTTCTAGGTATGCGTTTTGAACCCTCTTACTTCGATGCTCCTCACTTTAATCCATCAGAAGGACATGTCAACCGTGAGTTAGTCCATTTGTATGTAGATCCTAAAACAGGACACAGTTATTTGGATGTATATAAAGGAACAGATTACGAAACTCGTACTTTTGATGAGAAAAAGCATTATTTGCGTCCGATACCGAAAAATGTAAGAGGCTTGAATCCTGCAATTACACAAAACCCGCATTGGGATGATTGATAGTTTGGTATACGATATGAATTGATCATAGTATCTAACTAATTTAAATCTCTTAAAGAGGCTGTCTCAGAATTAAGATAAACCTATCATGCTGCTATGTAGAGTGTACAACAGAGCGAAATGATGGCAGAATCTATTTTGAGACAGTTTCTGTTTATCGAAAATATGTTGGATTGGGAGTTTTATATCATTGTATAATAATTAAAACAGGTTGATAATTGAATGTAAAAAATATATATTTGCATTAATATATTATGACCTTGAAAGAGAAATAAACTTATGAATAAACATTTTTATTGCACTACTTCATTGCTTACAGTTGCCGGAACATTAGTGGCATATCAGCAATTGCTGGCTCAACAACCGCATATCGTTCTTATTATTTCAGACCAACATCGGGGGGATGCAATAAATTGCATGGGGAATGCTTCTGTAATAACGCCCAATATGGATGCTTTGGCTGCAGATGGCACCTTGTTTATGAATGGATATTCCTCAACACCGAGTAGCACTCCTGCACGTTCTGGATTACTCACGGGACTTTCTCCGTGGCATCATGGCATGCTGGGGTATGGAAGGGTAGGAAGTCACTATTGCTATGAAATGCCTCAAATGTTGCGTGACTTGAATTATTATACATTCGGTATTGGGAAAATGCATTGGTTTCCGCAGAAGTCACTGCATGGTTTCCACGGTACTTTGGTGGATGAAAGCGGTAGAGTAGAGAGCGAAGATTTTATAAGTGATTATCGTTTATGGTTCCAAATGCATGCGCCAGGATTGAACCCGGATTCAACCGGTATCGGCTGGAATGCACACTGTGGTGGAGTTTATAAGCTACCTGAAGAACTGCATCCTACAGCTTGGACTGGAAAGATGGCTTGTGAAATGATTAGAAACTACGATCGGGGAAGCGAACAACCTTTATTCCTGAAAGTATCCTTTGCTCGTCCGCATAGTCCATATGATCCACCACAGCGTTTGATGGAGTTTTATAAGGACAAAGATGTACCTGCTCCATACATTGGTGAGTGGTGTAAAGAGAAGGAGTATGCTGTGCCTCGTGAGGTTGAATTGGTAGCAAAGGATGCTGCATTCGGAAACTTTGGTGAGGAGTATGCAAAAGAATCCCGTCGTTACTATTATGCCAATGTAACTTTTATTGATGAAGAAATAGGTAAAGTAATACAAGCTTTGAAAGAGCAAGGCATGTATGATAACGCATTGATTTGTTATATTTCTGATCATGGAGATATGCTGGGTGACCATTACCATTGGCGTAAAACCTATCCTTACGAAGGATCAGTACATATCCCTTATATTGTGAAATGGCCTTCGAAATGTCATTTTGATAAGGGAGCTAAAATTGAAGCTCCTGTGGAATTGCGTGATTTGCTGCCTACTTTCATAGATCTTGCCGGAGGTACGGTTCCTGCGGATATGGATGGGAAGTCGCTAACTGCTCTTATGAAAGGCGATATAGGGAAATGGCGTAAATATATTGATTTGGAACATTCTACTTGCTATAGTCCTGATAATTATTGGTGTGCGTTGACGGATGGAAAAATCAAATACATATGGCGTTTTCACACGGGAGAGGAAGAATTATTCGATTTGTTGGAGGATCCTTGTGAACTGAAAAATGTGGTAAAAGAGAAGAGGTATCATTCACGACTTTTGCACTTGCGTGAGGCAATGGTTAGCCATTTGTCTGAGAGAGGGGAAGAATTTGTAAAAGATGGTAAGCTCCAAATATTGAAACATACTGTGCTTTACAGTCCTCTTTTTCCTGATGAGAAC
>OHGT01000625.1_pt1 | contig 22210 bp, 20 predicted proteins | sample 1567861 | NCBI WGS metagenome assembly OHGT01 (sample SAMEA3879533, study PRJEB24766) | human gut metagenome | biome: human-associated habitat; feature: feces | place: USA | collected 1985/1987 | reverse complement strand
ATCGTTTTATTTAGTCCCTCAGCATTATTATAACTAATCGTTATTATGGATAACTTCTTCATATCATTTCTTTATATACTTATGATAAAGTCTTCTATACCATTTATTTTTATATTTCGCTACTTTCTTTCGCAATATAGACAGCTCTCTTAAGTTATCTAACACTCCACCATCAAAGTAGGAAATATAAATGGATTCATATTTTGAATAAAGGTAAAATTCCGTTTCCAATAGTACATCTTTTCTTGTAGCCAGTCCTATCAACGACGATTCTTTGATTCGATAATAAAACAAAGGTTTCTGAATTTGATATACAACACCTTCATTTTCCAAAAGACGAATATAGAAATCCCAGTCTTCGTGCCCTTTAAGCATCTTTTCATCATATCCGCCAATCTTCACCCAATCGCTCTTTCTAAAAAAAGCAGAGCAGAAAATGGCATTTCTAAGAAGTAGATTCTTGTATCCCTGATAAGATAGATCCCAAAGTTCATTCTTTGTTCCAAAGAAAAAGCCTTGACAATATACCAACTTGATATGAGAATTATTTTCAAAAGCTGCTATAGCTTCCTCCATATACTCAGATTTTATAATATCATCACTATCTAATGGTAAAATAAATTCTCCATTCGCTAATTCTATTCCTCTATTTCTTGCTGATGAAAGTCCTCCATTCTCTTTACTTATATATTTGACTCTTGGATCTCGTTTTACATATTCCAACGCAACAATTTCCGTATCATCAGAAGATCCATCATTTACCACAATGGCTTCCCAATTTTGATATGATTGCTGAAATACAGAATCTAACGCTTCGGATAAATAAATTGCTTGATTATAGCAAGGTAGAATAACTGAGATTAGTTTTTGTTCTTTTGGCTTCATCCTTAAGTTTTTTAAATCCATAAAAGTACAAATGTCGTTTTTTTTACTAAGATATACAAACTAAAGATGATTTAATTGAAACTAATAATAATTCTGCCTATCTTTGTTCCAGTCTAAGAAAAAAGTATAAATTACTAATGGAGTACAATAAAGAAGACATTAAGGTAAGCGTCATAGTACCTAATTACAATCACGCAAAATATCTCCGTAAAAGAATAGATTCTATAATCAACCAAAGTTTCACAGACTTTGAACTTATATTGTTAGACGATCATTCAACAGATCACAGCCAAGAGATACTTTTATCTTATAAAAATAATCCTCATGTAACTCACATTGAACTAAATACTAAAAATAGTGGTAGCCCATTTCTTCAATGGGAAAAAGGAATCTGTTTAGCCAAAGGAAAATATATATGGATAGCAGAAAGTGATGATTATGCCGAAGCACTGTTCCTTGAGACTGTAGTTGAGCAATTAGAGAGAAACACAAAAGCACAATTATGCTTTACAGGATCTATTGTTATAAACGAAGATAATGCCCGCATTGAAACAACAGATTTTGATCATTGGCAAGAAGATGGACAAAGTTATATATTTAAGTCTTTACCTTATCTAAAGTCAAAAATGTTAAGACTAAATTCTATTTATAATGCTAGCATGGTTGTGTTTAGAAAAGAAGGATGTCTATCCGGAATTCGACCTGAATACCGAAAAATGCATTATTGCGGTGATTGGTTATTTTGGATAGAGCAAATACGAAAAGGAGCAGTAATTGAAGTACACAAAAAGCTCAATTATTTTAGAAAGCATCCTAATAATACCACAGCTAAAGGCACAGCAAATGGAAACTCATTTAAAGAAATGGCTTTCATCAGAAATTACTTCTACAAAGAAATACTGACAAACAGAGACATAGTAAAAATACTATTAGACAAATCATTTTTCTATAGAGAAGTCAAGCATTTCCCTGTTTCTAAATCTAGGAAGAAAGAACTGTTCAAAATACTTGCAAAAGATGCAAAAATAACATTTATTACATATATAATAGGAAAATGTATACAACTATGCATGAAATATGACCGAAAGGGAAATTATTCAAGCCAACGTTTCTAGTAAACTATGTGGATATAGATTAAATTACTATTGATTTTTTTAATCATACCCAAGAATGCATTTATTATTGTAACCTTAGGTATGATTGTTTAGCTTTTAGGAGGGACAAAATTTAGTCTTTCAAAATGCTTGCACTTATTTTCACCAGTCTTATCTATTATTTCATTAAGATTGTTTTAACATCAAATATTAATCGGTTATTGGGAGGACATAGCATAGAATACCTTCATTCTTCCAGCCCCCTCCTCCATAAGTTGGCATATACACAGTTGTATAATAATGATCCCGACCATTATATGCCTGATATAATGGGATTGCACCTTCCATTGGAGTTGGATATACATAGCCAATAATACACTCATATTTTCTTCCTCCTATTCCATTTGCATTGTAAACCGTCGTATAATAATGGTCCCTATTTCCGTAGTATTGATAAAGAGGGACTGTTTCTGAAATTTTTTCTGTAAATATTGAAAAAAAGGCTCCTTCATTTTTCCAACCTCCACCTCCATAAGTTGGCATATATACAGTTGTGTAATAGTGATCTCGCCCATTGAAGCTAGTGAATACAGGTGCTATTGGCAAGATATTCATTTTTTTCTTTTGAATGTATCTTACTATTGCTTCTTTGATTTTTTCTCTTTTATTTAGGTCAGAGATTAGTTCATAGATAGGGATTGCTTTCTCCCAAGCTACATCAACTAGTGCTGCATTTTGCTCTGTAATTGAGCCTTGCCATGTACCAAGATCAATAGCTGGTACACCACCAGCTGGTGTGTATATGTTATTTATAGCTCTTCCGCCGTGCGATTGAACAAAAAGTGACCAGTTTTCATTTTTCTTCGTGTCAGTTTCTGTTATAGTAACTTCGGAGTCACTTGATGTGTTAAAACTGAGTATTTTGGGTATTGTAGCATTAAAGCCTGATTTTACAATTCTGGTTTTTGCTGTCGAAGAAGTTTCAGTATAGATTAACGAACGGTATATCATATTTAAACGTCCACCTATTGAGACATCACATAGGACATGAGTTCCGTATGCTTCTACAAATTGATCTGGTTGATAGTTGTTTAAATCTTCCAGAAATGTTTGAGATAAACATTGCTTTAATAATGTTATATCTGCATTCAAACGTAGATATTTAATACGAAACACTTCATCATGGCTTGCAAAAGAATATTGAGATGAATAAGAAAATTTAGATGTTAAATGCTTATTATTAGATAGTGTACCGCCAAATAAGCATGACTTAATAGAGTCAGAATTTGCCCCTAATGAAATCTGTGTTTTTCTTATTATATCTTTGACATAATCTTCCGAATTAGCTCCGTAATAATAACCGGAATTACTTCCTGATGCAGTTGATATAATAATTCTGTTTTTATCAATTTTGCTACAATCAATAACTGGCAATCTTACGGCAATATCGCTTAAATAGGTTGTTGTAGCATCGTAGCTCATACCTAAAACATCGTAAAGCCCGTCGCCTCCAGCTCGAGTAATTACGTTTTGAGTGGAGGACATAAGGGAGAAGTCGATGGTATTTTCATCAGAACATCCGGATACAATTATCGTCATCCAGCTTAAGAATTGTAATAACTTTTTCATATTTTCTTTTTTAAAGATTAATCCTTGAATTATAGATTTTAAAAGGAAAAGTAACCACACAAGAACATATTACCCAATTCTATCTGAGTCAAATAGTTACGATGATTTCTTCATTAAGATTCAAGTTGATACCTGTAGGCACATTAAATATTTCTTCATAAGGCGTCTTGTTGATTCATTGATAATGTTTATAATAGCATTGGGAATCAGCTTGTTGAATTCAATTTATACACTATATTATTATATAGAAAGACATTGACTAGTTGGAAGCTACTGCAAGTAACTGAGCTATCCTCCTTGTAGGTTGATGCTTTTCTTCTAGATTGATTCATAGTAATTTCTATAAAATGTTTATTCTTTTTTAGTACATATATCAGGATATTGGTTAAAAAGAGTATTACAACTAAGAAACTGTATTGATTTAAAAGTCTACGAGTTGGCAAGCTCCTATCTATTTCTCATCTTCAAAAATAATGACCAAATCACATTTAAAGAACAATAAAACAGGACACAATACTAACCCTAACAGATAAACGGTAACAAGTTACAAAAAATCTTTTAGATGCCAAAGAATGCAAGAGAAAACATACTCTTCGTTCTATTTTTAATGGCATTTTCTATTGGATAAAAACCGGATGTCAATGGCATATGCTTCCTTGTAACTTCGCTCCTTAGAATACAGTTTACTATTATTATCGTAAACGAAGAAATAGCTGTTTTAGAGGATGTGCATAAAACACTGCGAGAGATGGTTCTACAGCAGAGTGGAAAGAACAAAAGCCCGAGTTTAGGACTGATTGATAATCAAAACTTAAAGACTTCCCGTAATGTTGGTGAATCACATAGTATTGATGGAGGCAAAAAGACAAAAGACCGTAAACAACACATCATCACTGATACGCTTGGCTTAATTTTGGCCGAAGTTGTCCACACTACAAACATACATGATAGTAAAAAAGTCGTTGATGTAATCAGTAATCTCAAGGGCAGATTCCCTAGACTCAGTAAGATTGTGGCTGATGGAGGATACAGAGATAAATTGATTGAGAATGTATGAAAAACATTTGTGTGGGTATTGGAAATTGTACTCAGACCTGATGCTGCCAAAAAGGTTCACAGTACTACCAAAAAGATGGATCGTGGAAAGAAATTTTTCATGGTTCAAAAGTTTTAAAAGGCTCAGTAAAGACTACGAAGTACTCCAAAAAACTTCACAAACCATGATATACCTAACAATGATACAAGTTATCTTTAACAGGATCAAATGATAAATTCAAAATAGCTTCTAATAAAGCGCTCTAATTTATTTATTGAATGATGCAATTATATACTTACTCAAATTTGAAATACAATGCCACAAGTGTTTCCAAGAATATTGCGGATAAAGTATAAAAGCTTTCAAAACAGTCCACTTCTCTGAATAGTCTGTTTTCAACATCTTGCATACAAATCTATTAAAGCAACGTTCTTCATGATATTTCACTTCCTTATTACTTAAAGTAACCCCTTCTGCCATCAGTGGAAGAATCTTAGTCCATTTATAATCATGCAATCGAATAGTTTCCTGACACCAATTTCTATTATAGTTACCTTCTGAAAAATGTTCTATTAGCACTTTAGGCGAGGTGCACACATAGTTCCTGTACTGTCCAGTAGAAGCTATCTGTAATGAGAAATCCAGATCATAACAGTGAAAACCGGTTAACATTTCCTCATCAAAAGGATGCTTTTCCCAAACCTCTTTACGTACAAACATACCTAACCCATCTACACTGACAACTTCTTCAAAATCTTTCCCAGAAATTACATTCATTGCATGAAGTAAAGATGTGCCTCTCTTGACTTGATAAAATAATGTACATGCCCAACGTTTATCCTGTCCCCAACCCGAATAGGTTCTCAATTTCACTTTACATCCTGCAAAGCCTATTATTCCACAATCCGGTTGACTCAGCTTTTCTTCAATAACCCTCCCCCAATCTTGCGAGTAAAATTTCACATCTTCATGTACAAAAAACAAAAAGGGGTATTGTGCTTTTCGTGCACCTTCATTATAAACATGAGCTATCGGAAAATTTTCATTTCTATTATCAACACCAATAACTTCACATTCAACACCAATAGTATCATATATATTTTGGGTCACTTGCTGCAAGTACTCTGGCGAAATAGAGCAAATAATAATGGATAACATACTACTTCCGTTTAATTAAAAGACAGTTATTTAATATTAGTTAAAAACAACTTTTGTTATTTCAATTTTTCTGTTTTATGAGTAGGAATAGAGGGAATAACAATTGAAAACATTCTGGATATCCTTTCCAAATAATAATGCTTTAATGAAGCCCCTATTTTATTTTTTGCTTTCGCATATAATTGCAATTTCACTTTTTTAGGCACAAGCACTTTCTTTATTACTCTATAACATTCTCCTTTAACCATCCATTGTTTATAAACAGATATTTCAGAATGTTGATAAATGTATTGCATAACATCTATTACTTCAGATACTCTTTCATTTGTTTGTTTCACTCTGCAAGTAACTTTGTTCAAGTGTTGCCGAAAATAATTCATCTTCTTACGTACCTCAATAACATCCCCTTTTAAAGCCACTACTACCCAAAATAGCCAGTCACCGGCACAACGCAAGTGCTGAAATGATTTATCTAATCCAGCATAAACATCTCTTCTGAAAACAACCATACTGGCATTATATACATAATTCCTATACATGAGATTATGCTTCACATATTCAGTACCATTAAAAACTTTTACTTCTCCGGTCTCTTTCCACCGATCTCTACTTTTTCGTTTCAGAACTTTACTATGTTCATCTATTAACACAGAGCCTGTAAGGCACATAGTTGCATTCGGATTTTTGGCCAGTGCCGTAACAGTTTCCTCTAAAAAATGATTATCCGCACAATCATCACTTTCAGCTATCCATATATACTTTCCTTTTGCTAAACGAATTCCTCTATCCCATTGAATAAATGTATTACCGGTATTTCTCTCGTTAAATACCAATGACGAAACTTTAGGATGATCTTTATATCGAAGCAGAATATCTTTACTGTTATCCGTAGAGCAATCATCCAACAATATCAACTCAAAATCTTGATAAGTCTGATTAAGGATACTCGCTATTCTCTCCTCCAAATAAACAGAATGGTTATAATTAGGTAAAATTACACTAACTACAGGGAAGTTTTCCATATCATTTAATTAAATTTGCTTACTTAATAGCAACAAGAATGCTTTACCACAATCGTAACGTAGCCATCAAAGGATAGCCAACTCGCCATCTTAGTTTAAATTTACGTACCAAGTTCCAGGGTTTAGAACGTGTCTTGCCTTGAAAATACCATATATAGTTGTTCACTGCATCAAGTACACGTGAAGAAGATTCTCCATCCAAATGAGCCTCATGCTTGCTAACATAGGCACTAATCTGTTGCATTAATTCAGCAGGTCGTGCAATAGCTTTCTCTATAGCACCTTCAATTGCACTTGTCTCAGTCACATTCAACAAATGATTACCAGGTGTCGTGTTACAATAGGTAACAACTGGTTTATTCAACATCATAAACTCAACAATTACCGAAGAAGCATCTGACAATAATACATCTGCACGACTCAGCAAAGCAGCATCAATAACACCACTTTCATGGAAAGTCACATTCGGACAATTGCTAGCCAATTTCTTATATTTCTTTAGAACTTCCGAGTCATTGAATTTGGGATGAAAAGAGATAATCCAATCCCAGTCTTTCTCTTTGGCTAATCGCTCAACCGTTTCAAACAATATAGGTGCGGAAGTTATACCCTTTGTAAAAGTTGATGAGTATAATACAACAGGGCGAGTATTTCGGGAAGGATTAGCACGTTCCTTGAACAATGCATCAGCCTTGCACCATCCGGTCTCATAAACTTTGAAGAAACCATATTTACGTTCCAGTTCTTTAAAAGGGATAGTACTAGTTTCTCCTTGAGTACAATAAACATCGAACCAACCACGAACAGAAAAATGGTCGTCTTTTTCATCGCCACGTTTATTAATAGGATAACCATGAAAGAGAGATACTTTCACTCCAGGAAAGAAATCATAAATATAATTGCCTGGCGCAAAAACAGCAATAGGATTGTAATCCATAACAGCCTGTACAGATCGCAACCACTTTTCATTCTTTTCCAGTAGTCTCGGGCAACCTTGCTCTATAAACCATGCCACTTCATCACCCCTACGCAGAATTTCATCCTGCAGAGGTCGTAGAATAGGATATGAGTATGCTACCGATACAAAAAACAAATATTTCTTCTTCATAAATTTAAACGTCTCCGATATCATTCTTTGTAATCGCAAGATTTAAAACAGAATAGTTTAGTTTAGGCTTAATTCATCTCTTCTTTTTCTATTCAAAAAACTCACTTTCTATAATTAAATGCAAAAGTATATATTTTACTGCATCAACACACACATTATTTATAACAATTTGCAGTTGCTTCTAAAAAACCTCATTAATTAAGGTAGATTATTTTTTATTATCTTTGTCGCCAAAACAATTAAATACCTAACAAGATGCCCAAAAGCACATTACAACGTAGTTACTCCGCCCACCACCGGAAAACCGATAAAACCACTTTATTATTTGGAATTGCCATCTTTTTCAAGTTCTTACTTTTTGACTTTATTTGGAGTCTGACAACTACATTTGCTTCCTTTTCTACTATCGAATTTTATACCACTAAATTAATTACCACTCTGATATTAATCATCCCCTTTCTTTTTTTTAGGCTCTGGAAAACAGAAATTTTTATTATGTTCCTACTGGACATACTACTAATTATTAATCTGATGTATTTTCGTACTTACTATACCGCTATTCCATTAACCAGCTATGCACTATCGGGAAATTTGGCCGATTTCAAAGGAAGTGTTTATGATTCTTTCTGCTGGTATGACATATTCTTCCCTTTTTCTACTCTTGCCTGCATTCCGCTTTATCAATTTTACAAACGAAAACAAGAGAAAAAACGTCATACTCTTTTTTGGATACTTTTAAGCGGCAGTATCGCAATCTTTGCTATAGTTACCTCCTTCAAAGGTGGATTTAAAGAAGCTTATGGTAAAGTACAGCAAAAAGCTTATTTATGTGCAAGTACTACATCCATATACACAGTATTCGGCAGTTTGTATTATGATCTGATAAATCAAAAGCAAGAACTTACCCCACAAATTCAACAAACAATCGAAGACTGGTTAAGTAAGAAACCCGAACATCATGCTCTTACTCAAAAAATATCCGTGCGTAATAATTGCATCGTAATCTTGGCTGAATCATTAGAAAGTTGGGTACTTGAGACAAAAATAGAAGGACAAGAAATCACTCCGCAGTTAAACAAATTACTAAAAGATTCAACCACCTTATATGCCCCGTATGTATTAACCCAAGTAAAAGGCGGGCGTTCTATAGATGCCCAATTACTGCTTTGTGCAGGAATGCTTCCAATCAATAGTGGAGCTTATAGCAGCCAATACCCCGACCACACATATGGCACTTTACAAAAAGCTATGCACCAGAAAAAGAATTCACGTAATTACCTTTTAACTATTGACAAGGTATCCACCTGGAACCAAGGTGTTATTGCTTACAATTTTGGCATCGACTCCATCATTGCTTATCATGATTTTGAACAAACCGGAGCTTTTGGCACCCACAAGCGCGTTGGCGACCGCCCTTTCCTTGAACAATGTCGTAAAAAAATTGAAAATGGAGAAATTTGGAAAAAAGGAGAAAATGCATATATACAATGTGTCACTTATTCCGGCCACGCCCCTTTTAGGCTTCCCGAAGAGTTGAAAGAAATCTCATTCTCAAGCGCTATCCCTCAAAAGATGAATGATTATATGACAATGGCGCATTACACAGACAGTGCCATTGGAGAATTTGTAGAATTCTTAAAAACACGCCCAGAATACGCAGAAACACTAATTGTCATAACCGGCGATCACGAGGGATTAGCCAATTATCGTCCGGAGTTATGTAATACCCCTGGCGGAAAGGGAGTTGTCTCCGATAAAACATTCACCCCATTCATCATAGTCAATTCCCCGGTAGGAATGCGTTACGACAAAGTAATGGGACAAATAGATATGTATCCAACTCTGCTAAACTTGTTGCAATTGGATGATTATGAATGGACCGGATTAGGCCAAAGCATCCTCGATCCACAGAAAAAAGGATTTGCCGTCAATCCCCAAATGAATGTAGAAGGTGAAGCTGTTAGTCCGGAAGAAAGTGCATTTGCAAAGAATGCTTATGATATTTCTGATATGATGATACACTTTGATTATTTGAAACAATATGCCGAGAAAGCGGAACCATAGAAAAGCTTGTCAGATAGCAAAATATACTTTATCTTTGTAGCATTCTACAAAAGTAAAATGAAGAGGAAGTAATGAAAGTATATATTCATCCGCATTATGCAATTTACGAGAGTTTAATTCGAGCCATTCCGGCTGAAGAATATGAACGAGAAGAAGTGTATTGCAACCGGAGGAACACTGTTGAAAAGATCCGCTTAAAAGACAAGCTCTTTGTACTCAAAAAGTACAAAAGACCTGCTCTCATAAATTGCCTTATTTACACTTGGTTCCGTAAAAGTAAAGCCCGCCGTGCCTTTGAATATGCAGAGTTATTTCTGCAACGTGGAATTGAGACCGCCGCTCCTGTTGCCTATATAGAGATTAAAAAGAACGGATTTTTCCATACCGGATATTTTCTCTCAGAATTTCTATCTTATCCTCTTGTTGCAGATGCGAACAAGACTGATATGAGTCAAGAAGAAAAAGATAAATTGATGTACGATCTCGTTTTATTCACCTTGAAACTACATCTGAATAAGGTTCTACCTTTGGACTACAATCCCAAAAATATTTTCTATCACAAAGAAAATGATAAATATAATTTCGCTTTGATAGATATTAATCGTTTAAAATTAGGCAAAGTTCCTGGAATCAGACAATCTATGAATGGATTCAGCCAACTAGGAATCCCTGCCAGTGATTTCACAAAAGTGCTACCTTGGTATGCAGATAGACGAGGCTTTGATCTTGAAGAATGCATTTTTTTCACCTTATATAGCAGGTTGAAATGGAAAAAACAAAGGCAGTTTAAAAACTATATAAAAAGTAAACTTCACTTCTAAAGTATCTTTGCAAATATAAAATCTGAAGAATTATGCAAGATTATATCATTCAGTCCATAGTAGAAGGTATCAAGCTAAAAGAAGGCATTCTTAACAACCACCAGATGATGGCTGACATTGAGACCGTTGGCAACCTAATGGCACAGACCCTTCAGCAAGGTCACAAAGTACTACTTTGTGGCAATGGTGGAAGTGCAGCCGATGCCCAGCACATTGCAGCCGAACTCGTAGGACGTTTTGTTACTGAACGAGAAGGTCTGCCCGCTATAGCAATGACTACAGATACATCCATACTGACAGCAGTTAGCAATGATTACGGCTTCAGCCGCATTTTTGAGCGTCAAACTGCTGCATTAGGATCAAAAGGAGACATCCTAATAGCTCTTTCCACAAGCGGCAACTCTCCTAACGTGGAATATGCTCTACAAAAAGCAAAAGCTATGGATATTACAACAGTCGGGTTCTTGGGAAGAAATGGAGGTAAATGCAAAGATCTTTGTGATTATTCTTTCATTATACCTCATCTCGAATCTGCAAGGATTCAAGAAGTACATATTACCATCGGGCATATTTTATGTGGTATTGTCGATAATAAACTAGTTTCCCATGGATAAAGCTATATTTCTTGACCGTGACGGCACAATTAACGTTGATTTTGGTTATGTCTACAGAACTGAAAATCTTGAATTCTTGCCCGGAGTTATCGAAGCGCTCCAAATTTTTCAAGAATTAGGTTATCTATTGATTGTCATAACCAATCAGTCCGGTATAGGCCGCGGGTATTTCACTTTGGAAGATGCTGAGTTATTTAATCAAGCCTTGTCACAAGAATTGAAGAAATGCGGAATTGTAATAAGCAGCTTCTTCACATGCCCCCATGCTCCTGAGGAAAAATGCAAATGTCGTAAACCCTCTCCTTACCTGGTAATGGAAGCTATCAAACAATATAAGATTAATCCTGACGATTCATATATGTTTGGAGATAAAAATTCAGATGTTGAATGTGGAAAAAATAGCGGTATCAAATCTTTCTTGATTACTGGCGAGCATTCCCTTTTATACTGGGCAAATCAATTAAAGAACAACAGATTATGAACAAAGAACAGAATATTCTGAAAGGGAAGAGAGTACTCATTATAGGAGATGTAATGTTAGACACCTACCACATAGGAGATGTAAAAAGGATTTCACCTGAGGCCCCTGTGCCTATTGTCCGTGTCAACCGCACTTACAGTGTACTGGGAGGAGCTGCCAATGTTGCAAGAAACTTATTAGGTCTAGAATGTTTTCCATACATTATCAGTCTACTTGGCAATGACCACAATGGAAAAACAATGCTAGAAATGTTTGCCAACTTAAATATCAAGAGTGATTTATTCCAAACAGAACATCCCACTATTACCAAAACTCGTGTAATAGGTAACAACCAGCAAGTTGTACGACTGGATTTCGAGACTGAAATTGAAACTCTGGATAAAGAAATTGAATATAAAATTTTACATGCTGTAGAAAAGGCTCTTCCCGAAGTAGACATTGTAGTTATCTCCGATTATGGCAAAGGAATATGCAATGATACTATTTGCCAATATGTCATATCAGCCTCTACCCTACAAGGGAAAAAAGTGATTATAGATCCTAAAGGAAAGAATTGGCAGAAATATCGTTCTGCCACCATCATAACTCCGAATTTGAAAGAACTTTCAGAAGTTTCGGGGATTGAAGTAAAAAATGAGAACGAAGCTATTCTTGATGTAGCAAACAATATACTGAAAAAGTATGATCTCAATTCCTTATTAGTAACCCGCTCGGAAAAAGGAATGTCCTATATAGCCCCTGAAGCTTCTTTGGATATTCCCACCGAAGCCAAAGAAGTTTATGATGTTTCGGGGGCTGGTGATACGGTGGTAGCAACGTTAGCAGCCGCTTTAGCTGCCAATATGCCCATTGCAGATGCTATCCATCTTGCCAATAAAGCCGCCGGCATAGTTGTAGGAAAGATAGGAACCAGTCCCATCCTGTTCAAAGAATTACAGGCTGAACTACAAACAGGTAAAACGGATAGCAAACTTATTCCAATGGAGCAACTTGCAGACACCCTAAAACAATTACGATCACAAGGACGCAAGATTGTATTTACAAACGGATGTTTTGACATTCTTCACAAAGGACATGTTTTCTATTTGGAGAAAGCAAAAAACATGGGAGATATTCTCATTCTAGGTCTAAACTCTGATAGTTCAGTAAAGCGATTGAAAGGAGATTCACGTCCCATCAATAATGAAAACGCCCGCGCTACGGTTATGTCAGCGCTCGAATCCGTAGACTACGTTGTAATATTTACAGAAGACACTCCATTGAATCTTATCAAGATAGTAGCTCCGGATGTATTAGTAAAAGGCGGTGATTATGAGATTGAAAACATAGTAGGCAGAGAGTACGCAAAAGAAACTGTGACTATACCATTTGTAGATGGTTACTCAACTACTAAAACAATTCAATCTATCAACCAAGAGAAGCAATAATACTAGCAGCTACTTGCTTAGGGGTAATATCCACCATACATTGCTGGCAAACAGACAGTTTACATTTGCCTCTTCCATCCTTCGTACAAGGACGACAAGGCATGTCTTTTTCGAGTATCTCAACCGTAGGCCCTGTAGGAAAACCAAAAGCAGTAGGTCCCATCAACGCAAGGGCCGGAATATGAAATAAATCGGCTGCATGCATAAAGCCAGTATCAGCACTGACCACTATATTAGATTGGGACACAATGTAACAAGATTCCATCAACGAAGTGCAGCCCGCTAAATTTATGACCCTTTCAGGTGCTACGCTTCTGATCTCTTCGCAAAATGTATCTTTCGGTCCAGCCAATATAACAAAAGTATAATTAGGAAGTTGTTGGATAAGTGCTTGCCAGTGAAATACAGGCCACCGTTTCATTTCCCAATTGGCAGACGGTATAAGTGTCACCATGTCTTTCTTTATAAAGCCCTCGTATTTACTACATATTTCAGCAGGAAATTGCCAACCTTTAAAATTCGTAGGAAAATGAATTATACCCCATTTTTTAAGTGGTTTTTGAAATGAGACAACACCCCTGAAAGGTTTATCAAAAAAATTGATGCCTAGATTAAAAAGCAAAAAGCGTTTGCCTCTTTCCTTACTACGCAAAGCCACATAGGGCTTTAGAAAAGGGATAGGCGATAGTATCAGCTTCAATATATTAGAACGTATATTGCTATGCGCATCATAGATATAGTCAAACTTCTCTTTTCTCAGTTCAGCCGCCATTTTTAGTAACCCGGAAAAACCTGTAGACTTATCAAAAGCCCAAATTTTATCGATCCGGCTATCTACAGATAGTATCCCCACCATATCTTTCCGGGTTATCCAATGAATTTCAACCTCTTCAAATCGCTCGCGAATACCGCCAACCACTCCCATACACTGAATAATATCTCCTATCGAACTAAAACGTATAATTAAAAATTTTGCCATAACAATAGAATAAAGTTTTCCAACTCACTATGATTTAGCAGCAAAATTAATTATTTCAATCGATTCTTCCACCAAAATAAACAAAAAGGATTATCTTTGCCGACACATTACTTTTTCTGAAATATAAATTATCTGATGAAAATAGCCTTTGATGCCAAAAGAGCTGCACAGAACCGTACAGGGCTCGGCAATTACAGCCGATTAATAATTGAAGGATTTAGTCGCTGCTACCCTGAAAATAAATATCTTCTTTATACTCCGATTGCACAAAAAACGAAGCTACTCGGAACTATCGCTAAACAAAAGAATTGTATAATTCGCTATCCACATAATTATATTTGGAAACGGTTCTCTTCACTATGGCGTATCAGTAGCATTTGCAACCTCATTAAATCAGATAATGTCTCAATCTACCACGGATTGAGCAACGAACTCCCCTTTGGAATTGAGAAATTAAAAAATACGAAAAGTGTTGTTACCATTCACGACTTGATTTTTCTACGCTATCCCGAGTTTTTCCCATTGATAGATAGAACGATCTATATGTTAAAGTGCAAACACGCTTGTAAAGTAGCCGACCGTATTATCGCCATCAGTGAATGTACCAAAAGAGATATTATGCACTACTTTGGAACTCCTGAAGAAAAAATAAAGGTCATTTATCAAGGATGCGACGAAAGTTTTCGAAACCCTGTAGACGATGCTCTTAAACAAGAGGTCAGAGAGATGTATTCGCTTCCGGAAAAGTATTTATTGTGTGTAGGAAGCATTGAAAGCCGTAAAAACCTCTTACTAATTGTAAAAGCTTTAAAGGAGAGTAAGAGCAACTTGCCTTTAGTGGCAATAGGAAAATATACCCCTTATGCTGGTAAAGTACTTCAATATGCCAAGGAACATGGTTTATCCGAACGGTTAATGATGTTTCACAATGTTGAGTTCAAGCATCTGCTTGCCTTCTATCAAATGGCCTCCTTATTTATTTACCCTAGTTTTTTTGAAGGCTTTGGAATACCCCTATTAGAAGCGCTTAATAGCAAAATACCAGTAATCGGCGCTACGGGTTCATGCCTTGAAGAGGCTGGTGGTCCCCATTCACTGTACATACACCCCGAGGACCCTAAAGCCTTGGCGGAAGCAATTGACAGAGTGATTAGCGACGAAGATTTACAGCAAAAAATGATCAGCAACGGATTGGAATACGCTTCACATTTTGAGCAGGACAAGCTAATACCACAGATGATGGAAGTGTACCATTCACTGCTATGACCAGACAAGAAAAACAGTTATGTTTGACATATCCAAGCAAAATGCATACCTTTGTAAATCATTTAGATTAAAGTCACTAAAAGCATCTTTATAAAAATATTATATACAGCGATATGGAGTCAACAAAGACTATTTTTTTAGATCGGAACGAGTTTAATTATGAACCTTCCGAAGAAGTAGTAGAAGCCTTCAAAAACTTCGATATAAACAAGTTATGTTTTTATACTCGTATATACGATGAAGGGAAGAAAAGTATTTTATCAGTATTTCTCTCTAAGTTATACAATATAGATGAACAACAAGTGCTACTTGGATATGGTGGAGAAGATATTCTAAAGAATGCCGTACATTATTTTTTAACCGAGGCAGACGGTAATAAGACAATACTAATACCCAAATTTTCATGGTGGTATTATAAGTCTATTGCTGACGAGGTACACGGACATACATTGCAATATCCTCTTTATGAAGAAGGAAATACTTTCAAGTATGACTTCAATGTACTGAAAGAAATGTTACACAAAGAGAACCCTAAAATTCTTTTACTAGCTTCGCCCAACAATCCTACCGGCAATGGGCTCACACCTGCTGAGTTAAAACAGTTATTGTCCTTTGTTCCAGCCACTACCATTGTCTTGGTCGATGAGGCTTATGCTTCATTTGTTTCTATAGATACAACTTATATAAAAGAACTGACGGACAAATATCCAAATATAATCATTTCGCGTACATTATCCAAATTCTATGGCCTCCCTGGTCTCCGTATGGGTTTTGGTTTTATCAGCAAAGAGCTCCATCCTTTCTGTAGATACAGCAACAAGTATCTGGGATACAATCGTATATCGGAAGACATTGCTATTGCCGCACTTCAATCAGACGCACATTACCGTAATATTGCAAAGCAAATGAATGAAGACCGAGCATGCTATGAGCGAGAAATTGGTTCGTTACCCGGCTTTAAAGTCTATGAATCCGTAGCCAATTTTATTCTGATTAAATATCCGATAGAGTTGAAAGAGGCTCTACAAGAAGCATTTGCGCAGCACCATTATAAAATAAAGTTCATGAATGAACCTGATATAAATATGCATTTGCGCATTACTTTCGGTCGTCCCGAACACAACCGCTTTGTGATAGATACAATTAAAGAAATCGCAAATAGATGAAAGCAGTTATATTAGCTGCAGGCATTGCATCCCGCCTGCGTCCATTAACCGACACTACCCCCAAATGCCTCCTCAAAATAGGAGGACGAAGTTTGTTGGAACGAGCATTTGATGCTTTGATACAGAACGAGATCAAAGAGTTCATTGTTGTCACCGGCTATCGCCAACAACAAATCGTTGACTTCTTGCACACAAAGTATCCATCACAGGATATCACTTTCATTTACAATGAAAAATATGAGTCAACAAATAATATTTATTCTTTATGGCTTACGCGCCCATACACTGATGGAGAAGAAGTATTACTATTGGACAGCGACATTTTATTCGATCCTCTCATTGTAAATAAATTGCTCCACTCTGACAGCAGCAACGCATTAGCACTAAATCGGCATGAGCTAGGAGCCGAAGAGATAAAAGTGATCGCTGATGCAGACTCTAAAGTGATTGAAATAAGCAAAGTATGCTCCATAAAAGATGCAATTGGCGAATCTATCGGCATTGAAAAAATCTCCCCCCAGTACACTGAAGCTTTATTCAAGGAGCTGGAGACTATGATTAATATAGAGAAGCTAGATAATATCTTCTATGAACGTGCTTTTGAAAGACTGATACCACAAGGACACAATTTCTATGCTATAGATACAACGGAGTTTTTCTCGGTCGAGTTGGATACTGTAGAAGACTTTGAGCAAGCCCAGAAACGAATACCCCAAAACCTCTATTAATAATCATTTTATGGCTACCTACGACATACGCCCCCTGCAACTTCGCATTTTGCAAATATTGCTAGCAGTAGACAAGATTTGCAAAGAACATAACCTACGATACTATATTATGGCAGGAACCATGCTTGGCGCTGTACGTCACAAGGGATTTATTCCTTGGGACGATGATCTGGACATCGGCATGCCACGAGAAGATTATGATTCACTAATGTCTCATTCGAAAGAATGGCTACCCGAACACTTTGAAGCAGTATGCGCCGAAAATGATCCTAAGTACCCACTACCCTTTGCCAAAATTCAGGATGCTAATACGACTCTAATAGAGCGTATACACCTTAAATACTTAGGAGGAGTCTATCTAGATGTATTTCCACTGGATGGTGTACCGGAAGGGGCATTAGCTCAAAGAATGCATTTTGCAAAATATGAATTTTATAAACGGGTACTCTATTTTATCCACCGTGATCCATACAAGCATGGCAAAGGTCCCAGTTCATGGTTGCCACTATTATGTAGAAAGTTGTTCACGCTAAGTGGTGTACAAAAAAGCATAAGAAACATCCTAACAAAATATCCTTTCAAGAAAAGCGCTCTTATCTGTGATTATGATGATGGGCTGAAAGGTATTATGCCTAAAACAGAATTAGGTACTCCTACTCCCATCCTATTTGAAGGAAAGGAAGTATGGGGGGTACAAGAATATAATAGCTACCTGACACGAAAGTATGGAAATTACATGGCTATCCCTAAACAAAATAGTCAGAGACAACACAATTTTCATTATCTGGACTTGAATACCCCTTACAGGGAATACAAATAACAGGTATCTATAGCCGATATATTGCTGATAACCATTAAAACCTCACAAATTCTTCTGCACGATAATCTTTAAACCACTCTATAAAGCTCTTTATGCCCTCATGAAGTGATATTTTAGGTTGATACCCAATCTCTGTCTGAAGCTTGGTAGTATCAGCATAAGTCTTGCATACATCACCCGGCTGCATCGGCATATAGATTTTTTCTGCCTCACAACCAAGATTGGATTCAATTTCATTTATGAAATCCATCAGCATAACCGGATGGCTGCACCCTATATTATATACTTTATAGGGTATATTGTTCGCACAGCATTCTATTTCAGGAACTTTATCAAGTACCATAATCGTACCATTGGCTATATCGTCAATGTAGGTAAAGTCTCGCATCATATCGCCATTATTGAACACTTTGATAGGCTTCCCTTCACTAATAGCACTAGCAAAAAGCATAGGAGCCATATCAGGGCGTCCAGCAGGACCGTACACAGTGAAATACCTAAGTCCTGTACATGGGATACCATATAGTTTACAATAAGCATGAGCCATAAGCTCATTACTCTTCTTACTTGCCGCATAAAGACTCACCGGGCTAATAACTACATCATCTTCACTGAAAGGTACTTTGGTATTCATGCCATATACCGAACTAGATGATGCATACACAAGATGCTCAATCGCAAAGTTACGGCAACATTCAAGCAAATTCAGAAAACCTATCCAGTTACTACGCATATATGCATAAGGATTTTCTATAGAATAGCGTACCCCGGCTTGTGCAGCCAGATGAACAACCTTATCAAAATTCATCTCGTCAAAAAGCAGATCCATAGCCCCCTTGTCCTCTATATCAAGACGAATAAAGGTGTAATTGGAGTAAACATTACTCTTGACACGACGTCCGAAATGAAAATTCCCGCCATCTGCCACGATCCCAGCTCTACCCAAACGATAATACTTCAATTGAGGAGAATAATAATCATTGATATTATCAATTCCTATTACTTCATCCCCCCTTTGCACAAGCATTTCGACACAACGGCTACCTATAAAACCAGCAGCTCCCGTAACAAGTACTCTCATGACTTACTTTTGGTGTTGTTCCAAATATTTAATAATATTATCAGCCACAATCCGCCAATCAAAATTGAGGATATGCCGCCTACCGTTTTCACCATACTTACGACGCAAAGCTTCGTCTTTATAAAGTGTTTTTATATGACGACGAATACAGAAACGCCAACGGGCAGTACGAATACCATTCACTCCATCCCTTATCAGATCCAGTGTACCAGCTTTGGTTGTAATCACCGGCAAAGCACAAGACATAGCTTCTGCCACTGTATTGTTCCAGCCCGAATAGTTAGGATTTTCTGCTGATACAAAACAATCGGCACGCCCAAAAAGCTGAGAGTTTTTATCAAAAGGATGGTTGAGCACAAACTCAAAAGGACACTTACACGTAAAGTTTTTAATTCTTTCGGCAGCCCGTTCGCTCGTAGGAGAGTCAAAGAGAAGGAGCTTGATATTGTAGCCCTGGGCATATAATTTTTCACAAGCATTGACTACGTAATATGTGCCCTTCACACGTTCGGACAATCGTCCATAAGCCATAACTACAAACGGACGTCCTTCTACCCGATAGTCAGTCTTGGGAACATAGCTATCTACTGTAACTCCTCCTATCGCTTTAAAAGCTTCACGACCATATTTTTTCAAATCATACTCATATATATTAGAGGAACAGGCAAAGATTTCCACATCCGCATTCTTCATCAAACGACGTACATCATCACTTTTACGCACATGATAGAATATCTTATGACGCGCCTTGGATTCCAAAATCATCGGCATGAATTTTACTGTTGTAGTCCATAAAGCATCAAGTTCGTATCCGGGAAGCTGGTCAAAAGTCCCCATCTCTCCTTTGAAGTTGAACCAGTCCGGTGCTTTTCCGTCAGGGGTAAACACTATAAATTTGTGTCCTTTTGCAACAAAGATGTTTCCAAGTTCAAGGAAGCGCTTCACACCTCCATACAGTTTTGTATGTGGAAGTAATACTCCTAAAATCATAAGTTACTTAGTTTTATTATTCTATTTTTCATTCACTGGCTTCTCCCAAAATTTCCATAAAGGGCCAAAATCCTTTGTAAACAACCAAAGCATGGCTTTTATGCGCCCACGAAACAAATTGCGTTTCAGCGTAGCACCAGTTTCAAAATTATTAATCAGTTGGGGCTGAAAATCACGCCCCTTATAAGTAAACAGCTTACGGAATGTGGAAGAAGTCATCCCCCACTTCAACAAAAATTGAAATTGTCCACAGTTCCTACGAATACGTCCCGTAGATTTCGTCTCAAAATGATAGACTCTGCTGGCTTGCAAACCTTTCATAAACCTGATACCGCACAACCATAACTTTGCTGTAAAATCAGGATCACTATACATGCCCGGTGAATACTCTACACTATAGCCACCCACTAAATCCCAGATATCGCGATGCACAATATTCGGAGGCAACGTAGCTCCCATCCAATCCTTCATCGGATAGTCCATATACTCATGTAGCAGCTTGTCTTCCTGAAAGCTTTCGATGGTATCACCATAATTCGCCAATATGATTGAAGCAGACTTTGTATGAGGTTGAATAGTGGTAGCAGAAAGAAAGAAACGATTATCCGGCAGTCTTCTAATTTCGTCAACTAGCACCTTGTCCCAAAGAGGAAGCACATACATATCGTCATTGAGAAACAAAATATAGTCAGTAGCAACCTTAGTACGCATCATATTCATGGCGAGGCATACTCCTACATTTTGTTCCGAATAAGTATAATCAATTCCTTCACTTTTCACCCATTCAAGAGTTCCGTCACTTCCATCGTTCACATGCACTATAATCTGGTGCTTATAAGTAGAATTCTTACGAATACTCTCAACACACAACTTAAGAAAGGCGAGATTATTCCATGTGGGTATAAAAATAGAGAAAAGTTCACTATTCATTTCCGTCTGTTCCATAAATGAAGTTTTTACCTGAGGCGTATAAAATGAAAATCTTGCTACAAAGGTACTTGTTCTTGATGATACTTGCACCATGTATATTAGAAAATAATTACTTTTGCAGTAGAATACACCTCATAAATCCAATGTTGTATGAAAGTCATCGTAGACAACAAAATACCTTTTATATCAGCAGCCATTGAAAAGATAGCCGACGAAGTAATCTATCTGCCTGGCAAAGACTTCACTCCTGAACTGGTAAAAGATGCCGATGCATTGATAGTCCGCACCCGCACCCATTGCAATCGTGAACTGTTGCAGGAAAGCAGCGTACGTTTTATAGCCACTGCCACCATAGGCTTTGACCATATAGACAGCGAATACTGCCGTGAAGCCAACATAAAGTGGACCAATGCCCCCGGATGCAATTCAGCTTCTGTTGCCCAATACATACAATCGTCCCTACTACTGTTGCAACAACTCAAAGGGAAAAGTCTTTCAGACCTCACATTAGGAGTCATCGGAGTGGGTAATGTAGGTAGTAAAGTAGTCAAAGTAGGAAAAGAGCTCGGTATGCGTGTACTCTGCAACGACCTCCCCCGTGAAGACCAAGAGGGAAAAGCAGACTTCAGCGCTTTACAGACCCTTGCCGAAGAATGTGACATCCTCACTTTCCACGTACCTTTATATAAAGAAGGGAAATATAAAACATTCCATTTGGGTGATGAAGCATTCTTCCACTCACTAAAGCGCCGCCCTGTTATTATCAACACCTCGCGCGGAGAAGTCATTGAAACCGATGCACTACTGAAAGCCTTGGAAAACGGAGCAGTCTCTGATGCCATTATCGATGTATGGGAGAACGAACCAAACATCAATCTCACCTTATTATATAAGGCACTTCTCGGAACCCC
>OHGT01000598.1_pt1 | contig 22895 bp, 13 predicted proteins | sample 1567861 | NCBI WGS metagenome assembly OHGT01 (sample SAMEA3879533, study PRJEB24766) | human gut metagenome | biome: human-associated habitat; feature: feces | place: USA | collected 1985/1987 | reverse complement strand
CACCTTTCATCCGTTTTCGGTTGCAAAGATATAAATAATCTGTTCGACTACAAAATATTAGAAGAAAAAAAGAATATTTAGCAGTAAGTATGCAAATCTAAAGTATCAAACATTAATTCCTTCTTCATACAATCACTTCTTTCCATTCTTCTATTGTTCTCGTCTCCGACGAAAAGTTCACACCAATACAGATCACTTTGCGCTTATCAGCAAGGTAAGTCTTGGCATAGTTCTTCTCTTGAATTTGACGAAGCGCTTCATCAGCAGAGCCATTGAGTTTGAACTCAAAAATATAAACGTAATCTTTCAATTCAATCATCGTTCTTTGGTTTCAGATAACTGTTAGCTATCATGGTAAGGAAACCTTGGCGTACTTCGTTGTTAGGGAAATCCAATAGATAGCGATCATGACGCATGTCGTAGTCCTTAATGGTGAGATAACCGCTTTGGTAAATCATAGGCAAAGGTTTCTCCACGTCGGCCTTATAATCTACGAACATGGCTGGAACATAGTATTTTCCTGTCAATTCGTTTATCTGCTCATGATTGTGTTTCAGCAACTTTTCCAGATAAGTAGGCGTACCGGTAGCATACCAGAAATCAGAAATTCTTGTCTGGTCGAATGCGTTAAGCACACTAAAAGGATTGTAGATGCCTGTCAGCTTATCACTAAAATGATAGCCGTCATATTGTTGCCTGAGCATATCTTTCATCTCTTCGACCGAGCATTGGTATTTCTCGGTCAAGGCTGCAATAGGTTCGGCAAAGTAATGTTCAATCTCCCGCTGTGTGATACCGCAAAGGGTTTCAAAACGGGCATCCATACTAATATCTTTCGGTTGATTGAAACCACTGAACACGCTCACTTGCGAGAATTTGGTAACACCGGTCAGCAACACGAATTGCAAAGCAGCATCCGCACTCTTAAAGGTGGAATAGAGACCTTTCAGGAGGTCACGGTTCGTGGCTTCCTGCGGGGTATCGAGAGCATCGAGAATAGGTTTATCATACTCGTCTATCAGAACCACGGCACGACGACCGGTTTGCTTCCAAGCCCTTTCGAGTACACCCTTGAAACGATCGCCGGTAGTCAAGTCCAGCGAATCTTTACCATAGATCACTTCCCATTTAGAGATATAGGCTTCGATCTTGTCTTTCAGAACTCCCGGATGGGCAAAGACATCGCCATTGAAGTCCATTTTGAATACAGGATATTCCAGCCAGTCCTTTTCGAGTTCAGCAATAGCCAAGCCTTCAAAAAGCTCTTTCCGCCCAAGGTAATAAGCCTCAAGCGTACTTACCAGCAGGCTCTTTCCGAAACGACGCGGACGGCTCAGGAAATAGATAGTACCAGTAGTAACTAACTGATAGACCATAGCTGTTTTATCCACATACACATATCCGTCTTCGCGGATTTTACAGAACGTCTGTATTCCAATAGGATATTTCATACTCTCTTTCCTTTTTGTGATTTTATTCCCGTTCTTGCAAAGTTAGCCTATTCTTGTGAGCTGTCCAAACATAAGATCGAAAATCACAAATCGGCATCCACTTGTTGTATCGCCTTCACATAATGCTTTTGATTCCCTCTTCCACGACTCACAATTACTCCCTTATCCACAAAGTATTCCAAATCCTGAGTAGCTTTCCATTGCAGTCGTCCGGTCAGTTCACTATAGGTTATTCTATTGATGAACAGATTTTTATCCAGGTAGTTCATCAATCGCTTCTCCAGCTCCTCCATACTAAGATTGCTCGATTGACGGAACTTTATTGTCGGTATGCGTGTAAGTTCCCCGTCCAGCGCCTTCTTGAAAGTAGCGGAAGGACGGAAGTTTACATCATTAAAACGGATGGATTGCGCCCTGATGTCTGTTTTCTTCTCTACCAGCCGTTCTCCTTTCACTTTACCGGTAAAGAAGCCGAATTCACCGATTTCTACGGCAAAGCCCTTATTTATCCAGTCGGTAGCAGTATCGAAAACGCTCATCAGCACTCCTTCAATCTCTCCCTTACGGAATCCGAACCGCTTAGATACCAACTCCAAAAATTCATCTGATGGAATAGTCCCTGCCGTAATGGCTTGAACAAAGAGCACTGCCTTCTCGCCTTCCTTGGTGGTTAGTGCCGGTTTCTTCTTTAAATCATAGTATGCCATATTTACCTGTAATTAAGATTGTTACTCATTATCCTAAAGAACTGTTCATAACATTGAGGGAAGTAAATTCTCATTCTGTGGAGAACAAACTTCTTCATCACTAAAAACAAATTCTGTTATTACTAGAAATAAGTAAGTTGGTAGTAAGCAACTGATGAGTTGTCTATAAACAACTAATGGGTTGCTTATAAACAACTGATGAGTTGTTTGCAAGCAGCCCACTTATTTATAACCACAAAGATAATTGTTTTTTCCTACAAAAGAAATTGTTTTAAGGGAATACCATATTAGTTTTGTGTAGTGGCTTTATTTATTTGGCGTCTCCCACTTCTTCGTATCTGTACAAGCCACATTCAACACTTGGTTACCCGCCTGAATGCGGAAATCGCCTTTTTCCAGAATCCATTTGCCGTCATAACCTACAAAAGCAAGATCAGAGCCTTTCAACTTTAAAGTAACAGTTTTGGTTTCACCGGGCTTCAGTTCTACCTTTTCAAAGGCACGAAGACGACGGTTATCAGGAGTAAGAGAAGCTACAAGGTCGCTGCTGAACAGCAGAACGCTTTCCTTGCCTACACGATTGCCGGTATTCTTCACATCAACTGTGAAGGTCAGTTCGTCGTTGGCATTGAAGTTCGATTTATCGACTTTGAGGTTACTATACTCGTAAGTATTGTAGCTCAAACCATAACCAAATGCCCATTGCACAGATACCTGAGCATCATAGTTATAAGCACCTTCCATTTGCTTGCCAATGTGTTCGCAAGGTTTGTAGTCGTAGGTAATCAAAGAATTGATTTCCTTGGGATAAGTGAAAGGCATCTTACCACTAAAATTGGCATCTCCTGCCAAAAGATTTGCTAAAGCATCTCCACCATAGTTACCCGGAAGCATGATGTTGACAACCGCTTTTGCCAATGGTTCGATATCAGCTATCAGACGAGGACGGCCTTCATTCAGGATAAGAATAACAGGCTTACCGGTTTTAGCAAGAGCTTTCACCAAGTCGATCTGGTTCTGGGAAAGGAAAAGATTCGTCAGATTACCCGGAGTTTCGCAATAAGAGTTTTCACCGATACACGCTACGATATAATCAGCGTTAGCAGCGGCAGATACGGCTTTGTCTATCTGAGGAGCATTTTCTTCCCACCAGTTACCACCTTCTTTATAGGTAACACCGGCTTCGTAGATGATGTTATCCGCGCCGAATTTGTTAGTGAAAGATTCAAGAATCGTATTGTATTGGCTGGCACATTGATCAGCCTTGTCACCTTGCCAAGAATAAGACCAACCACCATTCAATGTACGCATAGAGTTTGCATTAGGTCCTGTAATAAGGAGCTTTTTGCCTTTTGCCAAAGGCAGAATGGCATCTGCATTCTTCAAAAGAACTAAAGATTCTTCCGCAGCTTGAAGGGCGGCAGCTGCATGTTCCTGTCCACCAAACAAAGGATAATCTTTCAAATCATTATAAGGCTTTTCAAATAGACCGAGGCGGTACTTCATGCGCAAAACACGACGAACAGCATCGTCAATACGGCTCATGGGAACTTCACCTTCGTTAACCAACTCTTTCAACAAAGTACAGAACTTCCATTCGTACGGATCCATAGACATGTCGATTCCGGCATTGATGGCAAGTTTGATAGCTTCTTTCTTATCTTTAGCAATGTGGTCACGGCTATAAAGATTATTAATATCTGCCCAGTCGGTAACAATCATTCCGTCCCAGTTAAGATCTTCTTTCAACCATTGAGTCAACAGTTCATAATTGGCATGGAATGGCAGGCCATTATTCATAGCGGAGTTTATCATGACAGAGAGTGCACCTGCCTTCACCATTTCGAGATAAGGAGCAAAGTGTTTCTCGCGCATATCCTGCACAGTGATAGAAGACGGAGTACGGTCTTTTCCGGAAACAGGTACACCATAACCCATATAATGTTTCATACAAGCAGCTACATTATTAGCTCCGATACGATTAGGATCTTCACCTTGAAAACCAAGGATGGCTTCACGTCCCATCTCTGCATTAACATAGGCATCTTCACCATAATTCTCCCACATGCGAGGCCAGCGAGGATCACGTCCAAGGTCGGTAACAGGGGCATACGTCCAAGGAATGCTTCCTGCTTTGGTTTCGTAAGCTGAAATGCGAGCACCTTCGCGAGTCAGTTCACGGTTGAAGGTAGCAGCCATGTTGACACCTTGCGGGAAGAAGGTTCCACCGAGAGTATAAGTAGTACCGTGTATTTGGTCTACAACGTAAATACAGGGGATACCCATTACTTTCATAGATTTCTCTTGAATGCGCTTAATGATTTCCTGCCATTTCTCCACACTCTGTGCAACGCCATTGGGCACATTGAGTATGGAACCTACTTTATACTTGCCAATAACGGAGTCAAGCATGGCTTCGTCAATCTGAAAACCTTTCTGATTCTCGATGCCTTGAATGCGCATATAGATTTGCATCAAAACTTGCTGATCGGGCATGCCTTTGGAGAGATCGTATTCTTTTTCCAGTTTATACTTTTTGAGAACTTTCTTGATATCATCTACGGTCATTTTCTGCGGGTTGATACCAGCAAAAGGATTTGTACGTTTCTGTAAGAGGTCGATGGTAAGTTCGGTCATTTGCCCAATCTTCTCGTCGAGCGTCATCTTCTTCAGAAGTGTTTCTATCTGCTGCTCTATTTTTTCATCCCGAGGAATGGCGGGAGCAACTTTGGTTTGCGCCGTTGCGGTTAGTACTAACCCGGTAAGGGCAAAAGATAAGATTAACTTTTTATTCATAATTTTGATATTAGTGTTACGTTTGCAAATATAGCGACATCCTGCTACACTCATGGGTATAGCAGGACGCTTTTTAGGGGTTGATTTGTAATCTCTTGGAGATACTATCCATCATCTCTTCAAAATTTGAATAGGTTCCTGTAACTTCAAGATATCATTCGTCTTCATCGTAGAAGCCGCAACGTCTGCATCCAATGCAGCCTTGATATCGCGCGAAGAGGCTCCGATAAGGAACTTATAACTTCCGGCATCTACTACCCAAGAAGAGGATGCCTCATCATAGGAAGCCAGATCGGCAGCTTTCACGGTCAAAGTAACAGTAGCCGTTTCTCCCGGTTTTAGTTCTTTAGTCTTGGCAAAGGCTTTCAGTTCCTTTTCGGGCTTATCCATCTTTGCACTGTTAGGAGCCGAAACATAGAGTTGAACCACTTCTTTGCCGGCAGCTTTACCCGTATTCTTTACGTCGACAGAAACGGTATATACACCATTATCAGCCTTGATAGACGGATTGATGTATTCAAAAGTCGTGTAAGAAAGTCCGTAACCAAACGGATAAGATACTTCCTTGCCAAAACTATCGAAGTAGCGGTAACCCACATAAATGTCTTCTTCATAATTTGTATAATCCACATTCTTCACATCGCTCTTCTTTTCACCCTTGTTAGTAATGTCGATATTAGCAGTCAAATCAATGGGGAAGTTGGCAGAAGAAGCAGCATCTGCAAAATTCACTGGGAAAGTCATTGTAAGCTTGCCTGAAGGAGAAGCTTTACCACTCAGTACATCGGCTACACTATTACCACCCTCTTGTCCTGCCTGCCAAGCACACAGAATAGCATCGGGCTGACCTTTCCAGGAAGCAGTTTCAATAACGCCACCGATATTCAGTACAACTACCACTTTCTTACCGGCTGCATGGAATGCTTTGGTTACAGCCTGCAACATCTGTTGTTCTTCTTTGCTAAGATTAAAATCAGCAACCTGACGGTCAAGGAACTCACCGGATGTACGGCCAATAGTGATAAGGGCTACATCTGCCTTGGCAGCTTGTTCCTGTATCATTTGAGCAGACAAAGTCATTTCAGCAGGACGAACAACGGGCATGAACCATTCTTTCTTCTTGGCAGCTTCGCGTTCTTTTTCGGCAGCGAGGTATTGTTCATACGCATTCTTCAAATCATCACCTACTACATAACCCGCATTTTTCAAACCATCCAATAAAGATACGGTATAAGCACGGTTCACGTTACCTGAACCGGTTCCACCTGCAATGAAGTCATAAGAGGTACAACCAAACAAAGCTACATTCTTTACGGTAGAGGCCAGGGGCAATGCTTCGTTATCATTCTTCAACAATACCATACCTTCAGTAGCCGACTGGCGGGTTACGGCAGCATGAGCTTTCAAGTCAGGCTTGTTAGAGAACTTATAACCTTTGAAATGAGGAGTCTGAAGTATCAGTTCGAGGATGCGCTTTACATTCTGATTAAGGATAGCCTCATCCAGCTTTCCATCTTGCACACCTTTCACGATGGCTTCGTATTGCTTCTCAATGCCCGGTTGCAACATATCATTTCCGGCTATCATTTGGGCAACGGCGTCTTTACCACCAAACCAATCGGTCATTACCATGCCTTTAAAACCCCATTCATCACGAAGCATGGTTGATTGCAATTCTTTATTTTCGGAAGTATAGGTACCGTTGAGGTAGTTATAAGAAGACATTACCGTCCAAGGTTCAGCTTCTTTTACGGTTATCTCAAAACCTTTCAGGTAGATTTCACGTAGTGCACGGGGAGACACCCGGGCATCGTTTGCCATACGATTGGTTTCCTGATTATTCACAGCGTAATGCTTAATGGAGGTTCCCACTCCGTTGCTTTGCACACCGCGTACATAGGCAGCAGCAGTCTTTCCGGAGACTACCGGGTCTTCGGAGTAATATTCAAAATTACGTCCGCAAAGAGGATTGCGATGAATATTCAAGGCAGGAGCTAGCAATACGTCAGCACCATATTCCAATACTTCATTACCGATTGCTTTACCTACATTCTCCACCAATTCCTGATCCCAGGTAGATGCGAGCAATGTCCCAATCGGGAAATGGGTACAGTAATAAGTGGCAGAATCACCGTCACGGGTAGGATTGATACGAAGTCCGGCAGGACCATCGGCTAATACTACAGCCGGGATACCAAGTCTTTCGATAGGATATGTAGTTCCGGCAGCACCGGGTACCAGTTTTCGAGTTTCACCGATTACGGCACTGTCACCCGAAAAACCTGCCATACCGGTTCCTACAACCAGATGAGCTTTTTCTTCCAAAGTCATAGCGGCAATGACATCGTCCAATGAAGATTTTCCAAGTTGCGGCACACTAGGGCCGCAAGCTAAAAGTGTGGTTGCAGCAAGTGCCATTGAGAATAGTTGTTTCTTCATACTAATAAATAACGGATTAAATATGTGTAATTTATCTTTCACCTAAAAAGGATCATTTGAAAAGCAACGGAGCAAACTCAGTCAGATAGATACGCCAGTTTTTCCAGATGTGACCTTCGCCTGTTTCATAATAGGTGTATTTGTAACCTTTCTCATCCAGCATCTTGCGGTATTCTTCATTAGCCTTATACAAGAAGTCGGTATTACCGATACCAATCCAGTAGAGAGCCGGTTTCTTAGCAAACTGAACTTTCAACTTACCTTCAATATCTTCATAAATAGGAGATTTTACATTTTTATCCGGCATAATAGCAGCAGAGAATAAACCTACATAATTGAACATATCCGGATATTGCTTGGAGATATGCATAGAATGGAAACCACCCATAGACAATCCGGCAATGGCACGTCCTTGTTTGCTCTTAATGGTGCGATAATTCTTGTCGATGAATTTCACTACATCCGGGAAAGCCGTTTCAAAAGAGCCTTCCATCGTCTTGGGTAGTTGCATACTTGGAGCAGTATAATTTAAAGAAGATTCACCGGGAGCAGCTTCTTGTGCAGCGTTACCATTGGTCATGACTACAATCATCGGCTTGGCTTTACCTTGTGCAATGAGGTTGTCAAGGATTTGAGAAGTACGTCCCAACGCAATCCAAGCTTCTTCATCACCTCCCATACCATGAAGCAGGTAGAATACCGGGTAACTCTTTCCGCTGGTTTCATATCCCGCAGGAGTATAGACTGTAAGACGACGGTCCATTCCCAGTGTAGGACTGTTGTACCATACGCGTGAAACGGTTCCGTGAGGCACTTTATTGACTTTGTACAAATCGGCACGTTCGCCGCCAATGATAAACACATTAGTTACAGAGGCAACATCACGAATCATATACACATTGCTGGGGTCCATCATCTTCAGGTCGTCCACAATAAATGAGTAACTGTAAAGTTCGGGTTTCAAGGGTTCGGGAGTTGTAAATTCCCATATTCCGTCTTTACCTTCAGTCAAATTAGCAACACCGGGGCCATCGAACTCACCAAACGGAGTCTTTATCTTCTGGGTAGGCAGGAAGTCGCCGGTTACTTGTACTTTCACAGCTTTCGGTGCTTTCAAGCGAAAAGTAACGGTATTGTTGGCATTGATTTCGGGAGAAACAACCGGAGCGCCTCCCCAAAGTGCTTGTTGTGCAAAAGTGAATGTGCACATCAGTAACATAACTGATAAAAATAAGATTTTCTTCATACAATAATTTGTTTTATAATTAAGATTTGCAATTAGTGACACAAAGGATAAAAGCTTTGTATCGTAGGGATATACTATTAAAATAATTTAGGAGCAAACTCAGTCAGATAGATGCGCCAGTTCTTCCAGATGTGACCGCCATCGGTTTCGAGATACTCATATTTATAGCCTTTCTCGTCGAGCAGCTTACGGAAGTCGGTAACTCCTTTCAGCACAAAGTCCGTTTTACCGCAAGCAATGAAGTAGAGTGCCGGTTTCTTATCAAATTGAGCTTTCAGCTTTCCTTCAAAATCAGTATATACAGGACTGGTAGATTTCTCGTTCTTTGAACTTGCACCTGAGAACAGACCTACATAGTTGAACATATCAGGATAGAACTTGGAGATGTTACAAGAGTGAAAACTACCCATTGAAAGTCCGGCAATAGCACGATTCTTCTTATTGGCTAATGTACGGAAATTCTTATCCACGAATTTTACGATATCGGGGAATGACAGTTCAAAACCACCTTCGGGAGCCTTTGCTCTTTCTTCAGGACGCATAGAAGGAACCGTAAAGCCCTTAGGAGATTCTCCGGGGGCTGCTTCTTGCCAAGCATTGCCATTAGTCATTACTACAATCATCGGTTTGGCTTTACCTTGTGCTATCAGGTTGTCAAGAATCTGAGAAGTACGCCCCAAGTTAATCCAAGCCTCTTCGTCACCACCGGCACCATGCAACAGGTAGAATACCGGATAACGTTTACCACTTGTTTCATATCCGGCAGGAGTATAGACTGTAAGACGACGGTCCATATCCAGTGTCGGACTATTATACCACATGCGTCTTACGGTACCGTGGGGTACTTTATTTACCTTATAGAGATCGGCACGTTCACCACCAATAATAAAAACATTCGTTACTGTAGCCACATCACGAATGGCATAAACATTACTAGGGTCCATCATCCTCAAGCCATCCACCATAAATGAGTAGCTATATAGTTCAGGCTGCAACGGAGCGGTAGTTGTGAATTCCCACACGCCATCTTTACCTTCTTTCAGATCGGCAAACCCCGGACCATCGAATTCTCCCATCGGAGTTGATATCTTCTGTGTCGGCAGGAAATCGCCCGTTATCTGTACTTTCACCGCTTTTGGTGCTTTCAACCGGAAAGTCACGGTATTGTCATCATGAATTTCAGGAGATACTACCGGAGCGCCTCCCCAAAGTGCCTGTTGGGCAAATGTTAATGTGCAAACTAGCAGTGCAACTGCTATACTTGATAATCTTTTCATGGTATTTACATTATATTTAACACTTCATTCTTAATAAGTAGAATCTAAGTTTGATGCTCACTTAGCAAAACTCCGGGTTACAAAAGGCAGGCATATATAAAGCGCCGAATGCCAATATTCGGATGTATGTCCACCATCCCGTACCCGAAACTGGCAAGGAATACCTGCGTTACGCATCGCCTGGAAGAATTCGATATTGCGGTCGAGCAAGAAATCATCATCGCCACAGTCCACAAACCATTGCACGGAGCGAAGCTTTTCCTTACGGGCATCGTCAGCCTCGGCTACATACTTAATGCAGCTATGTTCTTGTACGGAACGAGTCAGGATAGCCATCTTATTTGCAGGATCAGGGTCCTTGCCCGCCTCTTCACCCATAGCAGGGATATCCATCAAAGCGCTCATTGCATAAGCGGCACAATACATATCCGGATATCGCTGTGCATAACTAGCGGTACCTCCACCACCCATGGAAAGTCCGGCAATGGCACGATGCTGTTTATCGGCTTGCACACGGTAGTTCTTCTCTATATAGGGCATGAACTCTTTGTAGTAGAAGTCTTCATAAGCCCAACCCGGCATATTGAAGTAACCATTCCAACAAGTAGCAGGGTTGCCTCCGGCATTAGGGCTCACAATAATCATCTCGCAAGCCTCACCCGAAGCAACCAACTGATCCATCACATCCTTTGCCCGCTGGTCGGTAAACCAGCTGGTATTGACTCCTGACATACCGTGCAATAGGTATAGGATAGGGTATTTTCGACTTGTGTCTGCATCGTAACTTTTAGGAAGATAAATGCTGTATGCACGCTGCGCCTTCAATGTCTGGCTATAAATGCTGTCAGTCACCACTTTGCTTTGCGGTCCCCAACCAGGATTTTGTGCATTTGCCGCCCACAATGAGCAGGCGGCCAAAAAAGTAAGTATTAATCTTTTCATGGTATAGTTTAATAAAAGGTGCTACAAAATAAGCCTTTTAAAAAATAAAACGAATTGATTTATATCAGTTTTTTCATTCATACTTATTCAACACCACTTTGTGATACCGTGACAAAGCGAATATCCAATTCAGTAGCAGTGCCGGGAGTCTGTGCACCAGTAGTATCCATACCCAATGTAGTATTCAAATTCTGCCCTGAAAAGGTTAGAAGCGTTTCACCCTCCATACCAGTAGCTACAGATATAACCAGAGTACCTCCTGCAATAAATTGTTTGACGCTTTTGTCAATAAAATAACTGCCCCAAGAAGCTCCGCCCCAGTCTGCAGGAAGAGCATTGCCTGCATCCATTGAACCCGGTTCGCTGGTACCGGTTACGGTGTAACTTCCGCCCAGGGCTGCCAGAGCAAGATTTTCACTGTTGATAATATCAAACTGTGCCGCAGGCTTACCGTCGGGTGTACTGACTGCAAACGAATATTTCGTCACACCGGGAACCACTCCGGTCACCTGCCCACTGCCATCGGTCAAGTAAACAGGTTGTGTGGAAAGAATGGCGGTATAGCCACTAGCTTCAGGGTCATCTTCGCCAATAACGAAAGAGATAGCACCTTTATAATCGCAAGAATATCGCTTTCCATCAGTAGCTTGGAACAAGCCATCAATATAATAAGTGTCACCAAGCAATGTTACTTCCAAAGTACCATCAGCTATATAAGCATGTGTTTCATTATCATTAGTAATTGCACTGCTAACACTAGCTAAAAAAGTTCCCGGAACAGTAGCTTCAAGACTTTCTCCTAATTGATAAATACCTCCTTGAAGTACCCAATCCTGACTATAAACAATAAGGCTCCATTCACTACCAGTTTCATCCTCAAATAAGATGTTGAGTCGTTTTACTCCTTTACCCACTTTATCCGTAGCCTGTTCCTTCACTTCAGTATAGACTCTTCTTTCTATATCATACTTTCCAGACAAGCCGTCTAACGCATCCTCACTACATGCCCCAAAGAGACAAAGCATCAGTAGGGCGGTCAATTGATATATTTTTTTCATTGTATGTTTCTTTATCAATTATATATTTAAGAATTTACCAACCCTCATTGGGTTTCATATTGGGATTAAGTTCCAACTCTTTACGTGGAATAGGCAATAAATTATGCTTAGCCTTGAAACCATAAGAAGAGTTGTTGTACAGAAATTCCGCTCCGTTCACATTAAATGCCGGAATTTCTTTACCTTGATCACCCATTGCAGCCTCAGCATCACCCCAACGCACAAGATCCTGGAAGCGAACGCATTCCATACAGAGTTCCAAACGTTTTTCTTTCTTCACGTCATCAAGAGTGACTGTTGAGAGTTTCTCTAAACGGGCGCGTTCACGTACCTCATTGATGTAATTCAATGCACTCTCCTTGTCTCCACCCATCACATGTGCCTCTGCAGCCAACAACAACACTTCGGCATAACGCATGACGCGCAAATTGATATATTGCAACGCCTGGAAATATGAAGCATCATATACACAGTCCTCCTTCAAAGCACGATTTTTCCAATTGAAGTATCCTTCGTGCCCGGTCAGTAAAGCACCCGGTAGCAAAGTGACTCCAAATTTCTGCATTTGTTCATAGGTACGAATAGTACCATTAAGTCGATAGCCCTCCGTACCTTCCATTGCAACAAAAGCATCGTAAAGCGACTTACGCGGATTCATAAACCCATATGTACCTGTTGAGATCGTAGCCTGTGCTTCTCCTGAGAAAGAAAGTTTGTCAGTACGCCAACCTTGCATAATGAAAGTCATCGTCATTTGAGTCCATGCCTGTTCGGAATCATTGCGCTTTTGTACTTCAAGCATAGACTCACAACTGCCATTAGCAGCTATATGTTGCAATTTGTCATAATCACCCTTATACAGGCTGTATTTTTTCGTTTTAATGACCTCATCGAATATAGCAGCAGCTTCAGCATACTTTTTTTGGAAAAGCAATGCCTTACCTAACATGGCTTGCGCTACTTCTTTGGTAACACGGATTCCAGTTTCACTGTCATCTACACTCTTTTTCGAGGGTAATGCACCTGAGTCGATAGCATCATTCAAATCTTCTTCCACAAAACTCCACAAAACTTCAGGAGTACTGTTTCCTTGACGATATTCATCCGGAGTGAGCAGATGATCCACCTTGGGAGCGGTACCAAACAACGTCACCAGCTCAAAATTTGCCCATGCCCGAAAGAACTTAGCCTCAGCCACAGCACATTTTTTCACCTGTGTATCCGGTTCCAACAAATCAATTATCAGGTTAGCCTGATAGATAATGCCATACATGCCTGAATACAGACCGGATATACTGCTATTATCTGTATCGAAAGTATATTCATTTAGCATCTCCAGACCTGAGTTGTCGCCACGTCCGCCTCCGCCACACCATAAATCGTCGGCCAGCAGATTTTTCGTATAGAACCAGTTATAGTAGTTCCCTCCCCAAGAGTTATAGAGAGAAGCCAATGCTTGTGCGGCATCCGCATCTGTTTTATAAAAGTCATTCTGACCTCCCATGTTACCGTGTTTCTGAATATTCAAACGGTCTTCACATCCGGTGCCCATCACCGTAAATAATCCCAGTAATAGGATATAGATATATTTTACTTTCATAATAAGTATCAATTAAAGGTTTGATTAGAATTCAATATTAAATCCAAGTACCACCTTCTTGGACGAAGGATAAGCACCTTTATCCACACCCATTCCTGAAGTAGAGTTGGCAGCTGCTTCGGGGTCAAAACCCGGATATTTGGTAAAAGTAAAGAAATCATCAAGCGATCCATAAACACGCAAATTGTTGATACAGATTTTCTTCAACAATTGTTTCGGGATAGAGTAGCCAAGCTGAATTTGCTTGATTTTGAAATAAGAACCGTCATAAACCAAAGCGTCCGAGACACAATACTTATCCATATTTTTGGCTCCTGCACGAGGAACAGTTCCTGCCTTGTTGCTATCAGTCCAACGGTTATCATAGAACACCTCTTTCATCTTGTTGTAAGTATAGATGTCAGGACGATTGATACAATTAAAAATATCATTGCCTTGAGAACCTGTTCCGAAAATTGTAAGGTCAAAACCTTTCCAGGCAGCAGTCAGTGTTAAACCGTAAGTAAAGCTTGGAATGGCATCACCAATATAATCCAAATCACCGTCATTCAAGTCACCACTGTTATCCAAATCATAGAAAACAGGATCACCGGATTTTTCATCAACCCCCTTGAACTTATAGCCTCGGAAATAATAAACGGGATAGCCTTGCTCGAAATAAGTGATAGTGCTCGTATGGAAGTTTACACCTGACAAACGGGTCAATGAAGGATCCAGGAAAGTCACCTCATTCTTCAAGGTAGCAAGGTTACCACGCACACTATAGTGGAAATCACCGATATGATCGCGCCAACCGAGTTCAAATTCCCAACCTTTATTGCTCACGTTACCAGCATTCATGGGAGAAGTAGTACCACCAATGATGAGTGACGGAGTAGTGCCTTTTACTAGCAAATCCTTGGTCTTCTTGTCAAAATAATCCATGCTGAAAGTCAAACGGTCATTAAAGAAACGCGCATCGACACCTATATTGATCTGCTCGGAAGTTTCCCACTTCAGTTTATCATTACCCATCGAAGTTGGAGCTGCACCAGTGATGTAGCTATTGCCCGACACGAACGGATAAATGCCCCCCAATGCCATATCGGTACTGTACGCATAACCACCCAGTGCGGCAAGACTACCGTTTTGTCCCCAACTAGCACGAAGTTTCAAACTGGATACATGCTGTTTCAAGGGTTCAAAAAACGGTTCTTCGGATAATGTCCAACCAGCAGAAACTGCGGGGAAGTACCCCCAACGGTTAGTAGAAGGAAGCATAGAGAGGTCGGCCGCATCCGCACGCAACGAAGCTTGCAACATATAGCGTCCTGCAAAGTCATAGCCGATACGACCAAAATAAGACATCTTGGCCGAACGTGTTTTCTCACCATTCACACCCTTGATAGCCGAAGCTGAAGCATAGTTGAGATAGTAGAACAAAGGATCATTTTTCTTCAAGGCATCCTCGCCGTTTGCCGAAAGACTGCCATCTACGTAATCATAGGTAGATTCTTGAAAAGACATACCTACCATACCTGTAACCGTATGCTCCCCAAAGGATTTCATATAGTTGGCAAAGTTCTCCCATTGGTAATAGATGCTTGTGGAAGAACCTGCTTTTTGGCTTACATAGTCACGGCTCTGCGTAGCATTTCCATAGAAAGGAAGATCGGTAGTGCTGCTACGCGTACCGGTGAGGCGATAGCCAAAGCGCGAGGTGACTGTGAGGTCCTTAATAGGTTTGAAGTCAGCATAAATAGAACCATTGACGTTAAAGCCACTACTTTTACCAATGCTGTTGTCGCGCATAACCATAGGATGATAAGACTCACCAGCCGTGAACTTGGATACAGAGTAATAATTACCGTTACCATCATCAAGCAGATGTTTACCTTCATTCAACGCTTTCAACATGTTAGAAGGCAATTCATCGTAAGTATAAGAGAACGGAGTAAGCGGATCAGCCTGCAAAATAGAAGCCAACATACTACCATATTCATTATTGGAGGAGACACTGCGTACATTGTATTTTTCAATCTGGTTAGTAGTACCTACCTTAATCCATGGTTTAATCTCATATTCAGAATTGATGGTAGCTGTCAGACGCTTATAGACATCAGCATCACCTTTGACGATACCATCATTGTCAAGATAGGTCAAGGAGAGATAATAGTTACCTTTATCATTACCATTAGTAAAGGCAATATTGTGTTTCTGCATCTGGCTGTTTTCAAACACTTCATCTGACCAAGAAGTATTGGTCACGCCATCCCAGTTTCTCAATAAATAATCTTCCGTATATGTTTTGGATTCCACCATGTAGTCAATATATTGTTCGGCATTCAACATCTTAGGAATACGAGCCAGAGATTGTGTAGACCATTGGAAATCATACGTAATTTTGCCTTGTCCGGATTTACCTTTCTTTGTTGTGATGAGTACCACACCATTACCGGCTTCCGCACCGTAGATAGCAGCCGAAGCAGCATCTTTCAGTACTTCCATGGAAGCGATGTCGTTCGGATCGATACCACTGATATCACTCAGACGAATACCATCTACCACATAAAGAGGATTAGAACCTACATTTGAAGAGTAACCACGCACACGTACAGTGGGGCTGCTGCCAGGAGCAGCTGATGTCTGGATAACCTGCACACCCGCTGTTTTACCTTGCAATGCAGCAGGAGCGTTACTGATAGTACGATTCTCCATATCCTCAGCCTTTACTTGCGAAATGGCACCGGTGACAGAGCTTTTCTTCTGCACACCATAGCCTACCACCACTACTTCGTCCAATGTCTTGGTATCTTCTTTCAGCGTTATATTCATAACTCCTGCCACCGCTTTCTTTTCTTGTGTAAGATAGCCGATGTAAGAATAGACAATTGTCGCCCCCTCTTTCACTGACAAGGAATAATTGCCATCCATATCTGTAATGACACCATTGGTAGTTCCCTTCTCAAAGATACTCACACCAATCATCGGCTCATTCAGATTGTCAATGACCCTACCGTTTACCTTTACAGTCTGTGCTTGTGCCAAGCTGAAAGGAAGGCAGATCAATAGAAAGAGTGCCATAGCAGCTAGCCTCTTCCGAGCTGTTTGTTTCAGATTTTGTTTCATTTGGTTTAAAATTAGATTTATATTAATTAACAAAAGGTTTCTTTTCGATTACGATTCGGTATCAGATGGATTATCTTCCACTTAGAATCCACGTGTAGGAAATGCTCTCACAATTTCCAGTAACTCTTTATCATGGTTATTTTTTATCTCAGATGTATTATTGAAGTACATAGTTGCACCTTTCTCTATAGTATAAGGTTCCCAGGTTGGCAAATCTTCCGCATTGGGATTACCTGTCCGGGCAAAGTTCAGCCAGGCGTTGCTCATCTTTTCGCCTAAGGCTTGTGCCTCGGCACCGCCGCCAGTCATACTGGCATGACGTACTACATTGTTGAAGACAAAAGGAATTTCCATGCAGTGAGTACTGCGGAACATACCATCCAAAACAGGAGATTCCCAAGCAAACATATACATATAAACCGGTGCACCTTGTTGGGCTGCTTTAAGTTTAGCTTGTTCTACGGCACTGGGACGGAAGATTAAATCTATATCAATCAAGTCTATGGGTTGGTAATCCGGATAAGCTTTTTCAAAGGCTTTCAGGAACTCTTCTGTACGGTTACCGTATTTCTTTTGCAAGAACTCCACTGCTTTTTCTTTAGTCACGGAACGGAAAGCCGGAACATACGTGCTCGTAGTAAATTCATGCAAAGTGGTTCCTATCATTAATGGAATATTCTTTGATTGTGCAGGAGCTTGCGGATCAAAAGGCTGTGTCGGAAGCACATCACCCTCTACCGTAGGAGCCCAACCGAAAATAAAAGAGGATACACCTTCTTTATCTGCTTCGGCACGTACTTTAGCTATGGCCTTTTCGCCCGCTGCAAGTAGTGTTTCATAAGGAAGCTTCTGTATTTCATCTATCTCAGAGGGTTTTAATCCCAGTTCCTCTACCATGGCAGCACCTATACGGCGAGAGTATTTTGACTCCATCGTACGGAGCATGGAGCCACTTTGCACAATTGCCTTATGGAACAATCCTTCTGCCGAAGGAGTAGCAAGCAAAGTAGACACTTTACCACCACCGCCTGATTGACCGAAAATCGTTACATTGGAGGCATCGCCACCAAACGATGCTATATTCTTATTTACCCATTGAAGCGCTGCAACCAAATCAAGTAATCCCGCATTACCGGATTTCGCATACTTTTCACCAAAAGCCGAGAGATCCAGGAAGCCCAAAACATTGAGTCTATGATTCAGTGTCACCACTACCACATCTCCTTTCTTTGCCAGGTTTGCGCCATCATAAGAAGGCAGTTCCTGACCGGAACCGGCAGCATAACCACCCCCATGCAGCCATACCATTACAGGCCGTTTCTTACCATCATTGATTCCGGGAGTCCATATATTTACCCGCAAGCAATTTTCATCGGGATAGCCGTCGTCCCAATTGAACGCAAAAGCATGTTCATCGCTATACCACCCCATGCGTTTACCCTGCGGGCAGGTGGGGCCATAAGAGCGTGAACTACGAATCCCCTCCCACTTGTCAGGAGCAACAGGAGGCATAAAACGTTCTGCTTTGGCATAGGGTATACCTTTATATATATACATGCCATTTTCAATATATCCGCCCACTTTACCCGATTCGGTCTGGACAATAGCTTTGTCTGAGGAAGCAATCACCTCTCCTTCTTGTGATATTTGTTTTTCGGCAACTGCCTTTCCTGTACAAGACACAAGAAGCAAAGAAGCAAAAGCCAATACTGATAAAAATTGCTGTTTCATATGCGTATTACAATTAGAGTTTTCACAGTTGCAATATTACATCATTCATTTTCAAGCTGCTTATTCGTTTGTTTTGAGGATTTGTCTGTATGTTTAAAATAGATGTTCTGTATGTTCAAATGTTTATCTGTACGTTCAAATAATGCTATTAAGCATCTGATAAGCCAATTATTATTCCTATTTTCGCAGTGTAGTCACTATGGGAATCATCCAAAATCCAATCAATACAAGTAAGATGAGAACACAATTTTTACTATTTCTTTTATGGATAACTGCCTCCTGCCAAACGATGGATAACGTGAATGAGCAGGAGTCTGAACAACAGAGCCCGGTTATCACCAATGATATATCGAACCAAAAGATAAAAGCCTTTGCCGAAGATGCACAAGGACACATTTGGATAGGTACTTTTCGGGGACTGAACAAATTCAATGTACACGAGTATCATCAATACTTTTGCACCGACGATTCTCTGGGTTTACCCGACAATCAAATTCAGGATATTCTCCGTGACTCAAAAAATCGTCTTTGGATAGCAACTGTTAATGGAGTATGCCGGTATACCGATCAGGATAACTTCCTACGTATCCCTATAAATTTCAGCAACAAGAATGGGGTTCAATTATTGGAAAGCAAAGAGGGACGTATTTTTCTAAACACAATCATGCAACTTTATTCCTACAATCCCGAAACGGAACAAATTGATTGTATAATTCCAAACTTCGACCCACAGCATACTTTCAACGTAAAATGCCATATAGATGCCAATAATAACCTTTGGGCAATCAGTTCATTGGCCATGCGGTGCTATGATTCATCCACTTTACAACTAAAAGACTCAATCCCTCTTAAAGGCTATCCTTATTATTCTTATCTTCACGACAGTAAGGAGATATGGATGACAGGTAACCACACGATGTCAATCTTTGACATACGTACCCATAGTTTTAGAGAAATTCCCGAAATCATCAGAAAGCACCCTATATTATCTTATGCCGATATTGAGTACATACATCCTTACGGAAATAATAGTCTGCTAATGAATACTTCCAAATATGGAATGTTCTGCTACAACTATGTTGAAAACACTGTAACTCATCAGGACGAAGACGGTTTTCCTTTTGAGATGCCACGCTTCAAGATAAGCAAGATGTTTACTGATTCCCAGAAGAATCTATGGATTGGCTCCATTGACCAGGGATTTACAGTTCGGTATCATTACAAGGAACGGTTCAACAATAACAATTATCTCCGCTCAAACATTGAGAATAAATCGGTTATGTCCATAGCTTCAGACAAGGATCAGAATTTATGGATAGCCACACTGATGAACGGAGTATATGTTTATGGATTACAAAACCAAAAGATAGAAATAATAGGAACAGACAAACTCTTCCCACAAGAGAAACAGAAAGCAATTTATGTGAATCAGGTATTTGTAGATGACAGCAATGCTATTTGGATGACGGCCTCTAACAATGAAGTATACAAATGTCGTTATATAAACAGCACCCTACAAATAGAAGCCAAGTACTCTATTTCCATGCCGATGTCTATCACGCAAGACCATAACAAGACTATCTGGATAGGGACTGCCAGTCAGAATGTTTATGCTTTGCGGGAAGGGGAAAAGGAGTTCCAAGCCATACCTGTTTTTAATGCTCGGTTTACTTTTATCCCAAGCCTGCTCCCGCTGAGTGATGGCAATATATTGGTGGCAGCCTTCTATCAACCTATGAAACTTATTAATTCCAAGACCAGAGAGATACAAGACCTACCCCTATCGGAAGAAGATTTCAAAGCCTGCATACGCCGTTCCGTACTCATTCCGACGGCAATCTATGAAGATACGCAAGGAGATATCTGGATAGGTACGGTAAGCAACGGATTAATGTGCTACTCGCTTGCAACCAAACGAATGAAACCGGTGCCCGGCACTGCCTGCCTGGACATTTCGGGTATTGAAGAAGATGCCCAAGGACATTTGTGGGTGAGTACGCAATACGGATTAAGTAAGTACGACCGCACTGTGAATAAGTTCACCAACTATTTCACTGCCGACGGTATAGGTGGCAACCAGTTTTACGACCGTTCTTCATGTCGCCTGCCAGATGGTACGTTGATATTCGGAGGAACACACGGACTGACCTTCTTTAATCCGTTGGATGTACCGGTAAAACGAAATATCCCACTCTTGTTTGAAGACCTCAAAATACACAACAGGCTGATTCATCCACATGACGGTCAATGTATAGACAGGCATTTGTCCTATAAACCGGACATCCATCTGAAGCACGACCAAAACAGTTTCAGCATCTCATTCTCAGCGCTGGACTACTGTGAACACGAACGTGTGCATTATCAATACAAGTTGGAAGGTTTTGATAAGTACTGGATCGATGCACGCAACAACCGCGAGGCGTATTATGCCAACTTACCGGCAGGAGACTACATCTTCAAGGTGAAGATTACCAACAATGATAAAAGTATTGTCGAAGCCGAAAGTTCCATTCCCGTTCATATCTCTCCCGCCCCGTGGGCTACCTGGTGGGCATACTGCATTTATATCATCATAGCAGTAGGCATCATCTGGTCACTCGTCAGTGCTTGGTTACGCATCCGTGCCGAGAAAGCAGTTGCATTGCAAGCCGAACTGGAAAAAGCTCAAGAGCAGCGTGTCAATAAAATGAATATGAGCTTCTTTGCCAATATTTCTCATGAATTCCGCACCCCTCTCACAATGATTTCAGGCCCTATCATGCAATTATGCAACAGTACAGCCATCGTTGGTGAGGATAAAAACTTGCTTTACATCGTACAACGCAGTGTGAATAGAATGCTGAAACTAGTAAACCAACTGATGGACTTCAACAAACTGGAAAACGACACATTAAAGTTAAAAGTAAAGCGGGCAGATATCATCCTTTCCCTGCAACGGCTGGTAGAGATTTTCCGCGTAAACGCAAGAAATAAAGACATCACATTAAATACATACGGGCTGGAAGATACATTCTTATTATGGTTGGACGAGGACAAAGTAGACAAGATCTTTGGCAATCTGATGTCTAATGCCCTAAAATTCACACCGACTAGCGGGAAAATCAACGTAAGCTTTGATGTGATTAATCGAAAGGAAGCGGAGCAACTCTTCACTTTACGCAGCTCAGATAAAGATACACAATATATAAAAGTCTCCGTAGCCAATACGGGGCAAGATATTCCCGAAGACAAACTGGAAAAAATCTTTGAGCGATATTACCAAATGGCCAATCCTACCGAAGGGACTTACAATTGGGGAACAGGTATCGGGCTATACTATGCCCGCAGCTTGGCCGAACTTCATCATGGATATTTAAAAGCCTTTAAACCGGAAGAAGGAAGTGGTGCCACTTTTACATTTATCCTCCCGATAAACGATGTTTCTTACACCGAAGAAGAGCGAGCTCCCGAACAAAGCAATCAATCGGAGGCATTTCCTTTATTTGATAAAAAAGCATACCAGCCCGATGAAATGTCGGAAGGTTCAGAAGAACAAAAAGTCATATTAGTAGTAGATGATGATACGGAAGTAGCCTACTACCTGAAAACATTGTTGTCTACGACCTACAGGGTTATTTGTCGGTTCGATGCAAACAGTGCGCTTAAAGCCATGAGTGAAGAAGCTCCCGATTTGATATTAAGTGATGTAGTGATGCCCGGTAAAGACGGTTACCAGCTCTGCCGGGAAATAAAAGAAGACCTGCAACTCTGCCATATCCCTGTTATATTGGTCACGGCAAAAGCAACCGTCGAGAATCAGGTAGAAGGCTTAAATACCGGCGCAGACGCTTATGTAACCAAACCTTTTGAGCCAAGCTATCTATTAGCTCTTATCAAATCGCAACTCAACAACCGGGAAAAGGCGCGCACCCTTTTGGGAAAAGCCACGCAAACGGACAAGATTGAGGAGAACATCCTTTCGCCACAAGATAATGCCTTTATGACGGACCTCTACCGTCTAATGGAAAACGAACTCTCCAATCCCGAGCTGGACATTGCCCGCATGACTGAGTTACTTAAAATATCACGTACCAAATTCTACTACAAAGTAAAAGGTCTGACAGGTGAGAATCCAAGCGTCTTCTTCAAAACCTATAAGTTGAACCGTGCGGCAGAGTTAATAGCGGAAGGGAAATATACGGTTTCTGAAATTGCAGATATGACGGGATTTAATACTCTCTCCCACTTCTCCAAGAGTTTCAAGAAACAATTTGAAGTGACACCCAGTGAGTATCAGAAACCATAGCATCGAAAAGCACTTACTTTTCACTCTAATGCGTCAATCATAGCGCTTTGATAATCAATACATTTATACTGTACATCTTTTTATTTATTGTACAGTGTCACTTTATCACCGATAAAGTAGTACTGTATCACCGATAAAGCGGCACTGTACTACTGATAAAGTGACACTGTACTACTGATAAAGTGACACTGTACTACTGATAAAGTGACACTGTACCACTGATAAAGTGATTATACAGTGGCAATAAACTGATAA
>OHGT01000588.1_pt1 | contig 23391 bp, 23 predicted proteins | sample 1567861 | NCBI WGS metagenome assembly OHGT01 (sample SAMEA3879533, study PRJEB24766) | human gut metagenome | biome: human-associated habitat; feature: feces | place: USA | collected 1985/1987 | reverse complement strand
ATTCGGGCGACAGGGCCGCCGAGTGGTCGAAGCCCTTGGCACGCTCCCAGGGGAGCCCTCGGGCGATCGCCTCGCGCTGGAGGTCGCGGGCCGTGAAGTCGATGCCCAGTCCCACTTCGTCGTAGTAACGATGCGCGAAACGCTCTTCGATGCACTTGCCTACCCGGTTGATCCGCACGACCAATTCGCATTCGTAGTGCACCTCCTGCGAGAACGAGGGGATGTAAAACGGGTCGTTGTTGCGCAGCAGCGCCGTATCGGGCTTCAGGAAAAATACCGGTTCCGTCGGAAGTCCGTCGGGTCCGCCTGCCGTATTATGCAGCTCCTTCACATGTTCAGCGTAATTACGTCCTATGCAAATTATCTTCATCTCTTTTCGATTTTAGGGGGCATCTTTCGCCCCTTCTCGCTCATCCCGACTGGGAAATACATAAAGTATGTCCCATCCGGTCCTCGCCTCGTCGTGTCAAAACCTGCACCCCTAAAATCAAAAAGGGTTGCAGGTAGGGCGTCTTTCGCCCCTTCTTGTTCTCCTCGAAAGGGAGGTTCGAATATGTCCTGTCCGTCCGGTGTGCCCGGTTTATTTGTTGCGGTCGTATTTTTGCGCTTTGACCAAGAGGAAAACACATCCGGCGGGCAGCCAAAGAAAATCCACCGCCAAAACCCATTTTTCGCCGCCCAGATTTCCGGCCAGCATACCCAATGCGATCCAGCCTATGCCGATCGCCGCCAGGCTCAAGCACATGAAACGCGATAATCCTTTGACATCCACGTTTTTCTTCTGTTCGGCGGACATCGTATTGTAGCCGACGATCAGGTTCGGAAAAAACCGAACCAAAATGCCGAGCAGGACCGACAACCCTCCGCCGAGGAGTTGCGTGTGGTATGCCGTGAACAGTTCGCGCATCTTACCGCTCCTGTTTTTTCAGCAGCTCCACCATCCGGGCCGCGAAGCGGTCGCTGGCACCGGGAGCCCCGATTACGGCTTGCAGTTCGGCGAAGTCCCGGAGCATCCGCTCCCGTTTTTCTCCGCCCGTAAGGATGGCCCGCAACTCCCGTTCGGCCCGTGTGATGTCCAGGTCGGACTGGATGATCTCCACGACCGATTCGCGGCCCAGGTTGAGGTTCACCAGCGACACGTAGGGAACTTTCAGCACGTAGGGCTGTAATTTCACCTGGAACCAGAGCGTGCGATAGACTACCACTTCCGGTACATTCAGCAGGGCCGTTTCGAGCGTCGCCGTGCCGGAGGTCACGACGGCGGCTTCGGCCGCCGCGAGCGTTTCATAGGTTTGGTCGCAGACGTAGCGGATGCCGCTGTCCGCGATATATTGTTCGTAAATCGAGCGGTCGAGCCACGAAACCCCCGTGACCACGAATTGCCGGTCGGGAAATTTCCGGGCCAGGTCGGCCATCAGCGGCAGGTTGGCCTTGATCTCGCTGCGGCGGCTGCCGGCCAGCAGAGCCACGATCGGCCGCTCGTCGAGCGCATGGCGACGGCGGAATTCGTCCGGGGAGGGCAGCGATGCCCGACGTGCTTCGATGGCGTCCACGAGCGGGTTGCCCTCGAAAATCGGCCGGATGCCGTGCTTGGGGAAGTAGTCCCGTTCGAAGGGGAAGATGATGAACAGCTCGTCCACGTATTTGCGGATCGCCTTCACCCGCCATTCGCGCCAGGCCCAGACTTTCGGGGCGATGTAGTAGAAGACGCGGATGCCGTGCTCCTTGGCCCAGCGAGCCATCTTCATATTGAAGCCCGGATAATCCACCAGGATCAGCACGTCGGGGGCGAACGCCTCGACGTCCTGCCGGCACTCTTTCATCTGGCGGCGGATCGTCCGCAGGTTTTTGATTACTTCGACGATGCCGAAAAACGAGGTTTCCTTGTAATGTTTGGCCAGATTCCCGCTGCCTCCGACCCCAGCCATCTTGTCCCCGCCCCAGAAGCGGAACTTCGCCTCGGGGTCGTGGGCCTTCAGCCCTTTCATCAGGTTGGCGCCGTGCAGGTCGCCCGAAGGCTCGCCGGCTATCAGGTAGTAACGCATATCGTAAGTCTTATTCTTCTTTCAGCAAATCGGGCCGCAGCCGTTTGGTGCGCTCCCAGGCCTGCTCCTCCTTCCAGCGGTCGATTCGGGCGAAATTGCCCGAGAGGAGCACGTCGGGCACTTTCCAGCCGTTGAACTCGGCGGGTCGGGTGTAAACCGGTGGTGCCAGCAGGTTGTCCTGGAAGCAGTCCGTGAGCGCCGAGGCTTCGTCCCCGATGGCTCCGGGGATGATCCGGATCACCGAATCGGCGATGATGCAGGCGGCCAGCTCGCCGCCCGTGAGCACGTAGTCGCCGATCGAGATTTCGCGCGTGACGAGGTGTTCGCGGATGCGGTGGTCGATGCCCTTGTAGTGGCCGCAGAGGATGATGATGTTTTCGAGCGTCGAGAGGCGGTTGGCCTCGTGCTGGTCGTAGCGTATGCCGTCGGGCGAGGTGTAGATGATCTCGTCGTAGTGTCTCTCGGACTGGAGTTTCTCGACCAGCTCGAAAACCGGTTCGCACTTCAGAACCATGCCCGCCTCGCCGCCGAAGGGGTAGTCGTCGGTGGTCTTGCGGCGGTCGTGGGCGTAGTCGTGGAGGTTGTGGACGACGATCCGGACGAGCCCCTTCTCCTGCGCACGGTGCAGGATCGACTCGTTGAGGGGCGAGGTCAGCAGTTCGGGTACGACGGTGAGGATGTCAATGCGCATGTCTGAATATGATGTCTTTGGTCGTGTCGGGTGCAAGGGGTATTTCTCGGCCCCGGTCGAGGGTGAAGCCCGCGTAGCCGAGCGTCGTGAAGAGCGCGACGATCTGCGGGCGGTTTTCGCCGCCGGTCTCGATCAGCACCGTGGGACGGAAGCGTTCGAGCAGCGGGCGCAGTTCGTTCATCACCACGACCTCGTACCCCTCGATGTCGCACTTGATGAAATCGAGGCGCCCGAGGCCGGCGAAGAGTTCGCTGCCCCGGCGCATCCGGGCCGGGAACTCCGCGGCGGCGGACGTGCCGCCGTCGTTCACGAAGTTCTGTCCCGTGCCGAAGTAGCCCGTCGCGCGCGCCGAATCGTTGGCCATCGTAACGGCCTTGTCCTCGGTGCCGAGGGCGTAGGGGAGGATCTCCACGTTGCGACAGCGGCGCAGGTTGCGGCGCAGCACGGAGAGGATCGGCGGCACGGGCTCCACGGCGTAGACCCTGCCCACGCCGCCGGCCAGGCGGGAGAGCGTGCGGGCGTAGTAGCCGAGGTTGGCGCCGATGTCGATGGCCGTGTCGCCAGCGTGCACGAGCTGCGGCAGGTGGTAGACGTATTCCGTGGCAGGGGCGTAGCGCCCGATGCCGAGCCGCTGCCAGAGGAAGAACATGCGGCTCACGGCGCGCAGGTATCCTTCGAGCGGCAGGGTTTTATAGAGGATTTTATGGATCAGTGTCTTCAAGGTCGGTTCCGGGTTTTATTGTTTTAATCGTTGTTCGATCCAGTTGCGGTTTTCGAGGCCCAACCGGGTTTCGGCGAGGTCGAGGAAAGCCGGGGTGTCTGCGATGCGGGCCCGGATCACAGCCGCCAGGAAGTCGAAGAAGGGTTCCTCGCCCACCCGGACGAGCAGGTCGGCCAACAGGACAGATCCCTTCTCGTAAAGTGCGGTGTGCGCTTCGCGGTCGGCCCGGTCGATCCCCCAGATCGGACGGATGCGGCGCGTCTTTTCGCGGTACATTTCGACGCGCTTGGCGTAGGCCTCTTCGCCGCGGGCGTGCCGCAGGTATTGCAGGGCGCTGAATTCGGCGAAAGATTCGTTCAGCCAGTCATGCCAGGACTCGACAGGGGCTTTGTTCCACCAGAAATGGCTGATTTCATGGGCGGTATTTCTGAGTATATATTCGTTGAAAGACCCGGAATTGAGCGTAATGAAGTTTTTGCGGCTGTAACCGCCCGAAGTGCCGGAGGCTGAAAGCGAGAACTTTATATAGGTATTTTCCTCTCCCGCGATCTTGTAAAGCCGCCGGAAGAATTTCAAGGCGTCGTAGCTGCAGTTCAGCGCCGATTCGGCGTCGGCATCCGGAAAATCCGTGTAGATGAATTCTATGGTGGTGCCGTTGTCGCTCATGCGGCGGGTTTTCAGCACGGGCGAGGCCAGGATGACATTGTCGAAACCCTCCCAGGGCTGATCCATCTCCCACATGCCGTCGTCCGTGCGGGAAATAATACCCGATCCGCTCACCGTATAGCCGTCGGTAATGCCGATCCGCAGGTGCGAGCGATCCGCCGAGGTGCCGTTGCAGACGGGATACCATCCCGTATAGTAACCGATCTCGATCCAGCGGTCGTTGAACGATTTTGCGGGGCCCTGCACCTCGTGCATGTCGAGCGTGTAGCGGGTGCCGATGCGGCAACGGTCGGGGCTCCCGGCCGGCCGGTAAAGGGTCAGGGCGCGTCCGTCGGGAATGAACCGGGTGGGTGCGGGGGCGAGCGTATCGAAACGGTAGGCCGCTTCATGGCCGTCGCAGCGCATCGTGTCGATACGGGCGTGGCGCCACAGCACCAGTGCGATCGAGTCGCTGCCGAGGAAATTGACATCGAACGACCCGCCGACCGTGACCCGCCTCTCCGGCACGTCGATCCGCACGGTCAGGTCGTAGCAGGCCACGCGCGGGGAATCCTGCGCCCGGAGTGCCGGGGCGGGGAGCAGGCAGGCTGAAAGACAGGTGATCGCAATACGCAGTTTCATGGCGGGCTAATCCTTATAGTTCACTTCCTCGTTCAACACTTCGACGATGAAGGGGTTGTAGAGCACTTCGTGGCCGATGGTCGACTCAGGCCCGTGGCCGGGGTAGACGTGCACCTCGTCGCCCAGCGGGAGCAGGATGTCGAGGATCGAGCGCATGATCCACGAATAGTCGCCTCCAGGCAGGTCGGTGCGCCCGATCGACTCGCGGAAGAGCGTGTCGCCCGTGAAGAGCGATTTGGACTGCGGTTCGTAGAGCGCGACATGGCCGGGCGTATGGCCGGGCGTGCGGAGCACGCGCAGGACGGTGTGCCCGAAACGGATTTCGGGCGTCGTGTCGAGGTCGGTGTCCACCGAGGGCATCTCGCCGACGGGCACGCCGAAGATGCTGCCGCTGGTCGAGGCGTTGTCCAGCAGGAAGGCGTCCTTGAGCGACATGGCGAACGGGATGCCGTAGCGTTTTTTGAGGTGGGCGACGCCCAGCGTGTGGTCGAAGTGGCCGTGGGTGTTGGCCGCCAGGACGGGTCGGAGCCCGTGTTCGGCGATGAAATTGTCGAGCGCGGCGTCCTCGCGCGGGTTGCTGTTGCCGGCGTCGATGACGACGGCTTCGAGCGTGTCGTCCCAGACGACATAGGTGTTTTCCTGGATAGGATTGAATTGCAGGCAGGCTATTTTCATGGTGCTGGCGTTTTTTTGCGGTTCCTGTTTCCGGAAAGACAGTGCGGGCCGGATGCCGGCTGTCTGCCTGTCTGAGCGGAGTATATTTCCTGCAAATATAGTGCTTTTTGCGGGATTTTTACCTATCTTTATGACCCGAATAAACTCTCTTGGATGAAACGATTGGTTACTTTGTTCTTCGTGCTGGCCGTGTGCGGCACGGGGGCGGTGGCGCAGGAAGGCGCCTATAAGACGGTGAAGGACATTGCCTACCGCGATGCCGCGGGCGATGGGAACATCGACACGATGTGCCGGCTGGATATTTATTATCCGGTCGGAAAAACCGGCTTTTCGACCGTGGTGTGGTACCACGGCGGCGGGCTGACGGGCGGACGGCGCGAGATCCCCGAGGCATTGAAAGACAAGGGTCTGGCCGTGGTGGGCGTGGAGTACCGCCTCTCGCCGACGGTGAAGGTCGCCGACTGCGTGGACGATGCGGCCGCAGCGGCGGCATGGGTGGTGAAGCACATCGCCTCGTACGGCGGCGACCCCGGGCGGGTGTTCGTGGCCGGGCATTCGGCAGGGGGTTACCTCACGTCGATGATCGGGCTGGACAAGCGCTGGCTGGAGCCTTACGGCATCGACCCCGATACGGCGTTCGTGGCGCTGATCCCCTACAGCGGGCAGGTGGTGACGCATTTCGAACGGCGCCGTGAACTGGGGCTACCCGATACGCAGCCGCTGGTGGACGACATGGCGCCGCTGAGCTACGTGCGCCCCGACTGCCGCCCGATGCTGATCCTTTCGGGCGACCGCGAGCGGGAGATGCTGGGGCGCTACGAGGAGAACGCCTACTTCTGGCGCATGATGCGCGTGGCGGGGCATCCCGACGTGCGGATCTGCGAGTTCGACGGCTTCGACCACGGTAACATGCCGCAGGCCGGGCATTTCGTCGCGGTGCGTTATATCCGGGAAATGGAGCGGAGAATGGATCGGTAGTTGCGGGGAGGACGGGTATGAAAATGAACAGATATACGCTTTGCATGGCTGCGGCAGCCTTGTTCGCCGCGTTGGCGCTCACGGGGTGTTCGCTGCTGAAGGTGGCCGTGGCCACGGGGGATCCGCTGTCGAAGGAGGAGATGAATATCCGCACCATGACACGCGGTTTCTATTACGACATGGCTTCGGAGGTGTCGCGTACGGCCGACTCGATCGCCGCCGCGGCGCCCGACATCGCGACGCGTGTGGCGGCCGTGAGGTGGAAGATACGTGCCACGCGGGCCGGGGTTTCGGCCGCCATGCAGGGTATTCCCGACGTGGCGCTGGCCGACATGTGGATACTCTGCCGGCGCATGGACGAAGGTTTTGCGGCTGCGCCCGACTCGTTGCTGTTCGGGGCGCAGAGCGACCTGGCACGCGATGCCGCCGCACGGCTCGACCGCCGGGCGGCACGTTTGGCGCGGCAGGTGCTGGCGGTCGACCGCTACGGCCTGATGGAACGGTTCGTGGCGGATTATGTACGCGAGAACCCCGCCGACGGGGAGATGGAGGGTTCGAATACGACCCTCGCATGGATCGAATTCCTGCGTGCGAACGGCATCGAGCATGCCTATGCCACGGGGTCGATCGCCGAAGTGCTGGCCGACGTCAACGACCGCGTAAGCGGCCAGACGCAGCAGCTGGCCAACAGCGTCGGCTGGTCGAAGGATCTGATCGCGATGCAGTTGCAGCAGGACAGTATGCGCCTGGAGGTGGGGGCCCGCCTCGACTCGCTGGAACGCAATTTCACCCGGATCGTGGTCGTCGCGGAGCACCTGCCCGAAATTTCGGACAAGGTGCTGGAGGAGCTCAACAAGCAGGTTACGCAGCTGATATATACGATGAATTACAGCCTCGACAACGCCTTCGCCAACTTCGACCGCCAGCGCGACGAGTTGCAGCGGTATGTGACCGCCGAGCGGCAGGCGCTGGTCGACCAGCTGCGCGAGTCGGCCGACGGCGTGGTACAGAGGACGCTCGACGCCGTGCCGGGACTGGTCGGCAAGGTGCTGCTGTATGTGGTGCTGGCACTCGTGGTGCTCATCGGCGGGCCGTTCGCCCTGGGGTTTTGGCTGGGCGGCGTGCGCGAGCGGGGTCGCAGGAAGAGGGAAAAGGGCGCGTGACGGCATATTGCAAGCGGGGCTTGCATCTGCGCTCGGCTTGCACTATCTTTGCGGCAAAATCAGGATTATGGCCCGAAAAAAAGCAAATTGCCCCCTCGTCGAGGGGCTCGAAATAACGACGCTCGCCGCCGAAGGCAAGGCGATGGGACGCTGGAACGACGTGGTGGTGTTCGTGCCGCTGACCGTGCCGGGCGACGTGGTGGATGTGCAGATACGCTCCAAACGCCGCCGGTTCATGGAGGGATTCGTCGTCCGCTATGTGAAGAAATCGCCCCTGCGCGCCGAGGCCTTCTGTGAGCATTTCGGCGTCTGCGGCGGCTGCAAGTGGCAGAACCTTCCCTACGAGGAGCAGCTGCGCTTCAAAACCGGGCAGGTGCGCGACCAGCTGGCCCGCATCGGCAAGATCGCCCTGCCCGAAATCGCCCCGTGCCTGGGGTCGGCCCGGACGCAGTTCTACCGCAACAAACTCGAGTTCACCTTCGCCGACCGCCGCTGGCTGACGCGCGAGGAGGTCGAGGGCGGTGCGGATATCGGCGCCGCGCCCGCGCTGGGGTTCCATATCCCCGGCATGTTCGACAAGGTGCTCGACATCCGCAAATGCTGGCTGCAGCCCGACCCGTCGAACGACATCCGGATGGAGACCAAACGTTTCTGCGTCGAGAACGGCTATACGTTCCACAATGCCCGCGAGCATACGGGGCTGATGCGCAACATGATCGTCCGTACGGCCTCGACGGGCGAAGTGATGGTGACCGTGGTCTTCGGTGCGGACGACCGCGAACGGATCGCGGCGCTGCTCGACCATCTGGCGGCCGCATTCCCGCAGATCACCTCGCTGTGCTACGTCGTCAATACGAAGCTCAACGATTCGGTGGGCGACCTCGACCCGGTGTGCTACAAAGGCAAAGACCATATCGTCGAGGAGATGGAGGGGCTGCGTTTCAAGGTGGGCCCCAAGTCGTTCTACCAGACCAATTCCGAACAGGCCTACGAGCTCTACAAGGTGGCGCGCGAGTTCGCAGACCTGAAACCCGAAGACGTGCTCTACGACCTTTATACCGGTACGGGCACCATCGCCAATTTCTGCGCCGCGCACTGCCGCCGCGTGGTGGGCATCGAGTATGTGCCCGAGGCGATCGCCGACGCGAAAATCAATTCCGAAATCAACGGCATCGGCAATACGGTCTTTTATGCGGGCGACATGAAGCAGGTGCTCAGCGACGAATTCGTGGCTGCCAACGGCCGCCCCGACGTCATTATCCTCGACCCGCCGCGGGCGGGCGTCGACGAACCGGTCATCGGGGTGATCCTGCGTGCCGCGCCCGAGAGGATCGTCTATGTGAGCTGCAACCCGGCTACGCAGGCGCGCGACCTGGCGCTGCTCGACGCCGATTATCGCGTCGAGGCCGTGCAGCCCGTGGACATGTTCCCCCATACGCACCATGTCGAGAACGTGGTGAAGCTGGTGAGGCGGTGACACGGTGACACGAAAGTCGCTTCCGGGGCCTTTTTCGTCCGGGCGGAGAAACCGAAATGGCAATAAAAGCAGGCGTGCGGCGTTTTTATCAATGCCGCGCAGGGAGCCGCGTCCGGAAAAACAGACCGGGGCGATGCAGTATCCTGCGGTTTTGGCGTTTTATTTGTAAGACAGTTACCTAAAAAACGGAAAACATGAAAAAACTGATTTTAATTGCGGCGGTGGCGCTGATGGCACTTCCCGCGGCGGCACAGGTGCAGGAGGCATTCCCCAGCTATATTCAGGTCAACGGGCGTGCCGAGAAGGAGATCACGCCCGACGAGTTCTACCTCTCGGTCATCATCAACGAACGCGACTCGAAAGGCAAGATTTCGGTCGAGAGCCAGCAGCGCGACATGATCGCGGCGCTCAAGCGGCTCGGCGTGAACGTCGAGAAGCAGCTCAAGGTGGCAAACCTGTCGAGCGAGTTCTTCAAGAAGAACACGTCGGTGGCGACGGCCAAGTACCAGTTGCAGCTGGGGTCGGCGGCCGAGGTCTCGAAGGTGTGGCAGGCGTTGGACAACCTGGGGATTTCGAACGTCTCGATCCTGAAGGTGTCGCATTCGAAGATCGACCAGTATAAGGAACAGGTGCGTGTGGAGGCCATGCAGAATGCCAAGCAGAGCGCGCAGACGCTGGCCCAGGCCATCGGGCAGAGTGTCGGCAAATGCTTCTACATCTACGATTCGAACAACAACGTGATGCCGGTCTTCTACGACAACATGGCCGTGATGCGCAGCGCCAAGGCGGCCGGTCTGGCCGAGGATGCCGCAGCGGACGAGCCGCTCGACTTCAAGACCATCAAGTTGCAGTACAACGTCCAGGCGAAATTCGTGCTGGAATAGCCGTCCGGCAGCGTATGTCGAAGAGGGTGTCCCCGAGGGGCATCCTCTTCGTCGTCCCCGGAGATGCGCTCCGCGGCGGGAAAAACACCCCGGTTGTTGGACGATTGCGAAATTTATATTATCTTTGTTTACTTTGCCCCTAAAAACAGGAGGAGTTATGGAAAAGCAGTTCTGTTTCAATTACGAGCACTATGCGGCCCTCGCCGGGCTGTCCGATGCCGACCGCCGGCTGGTCGCGGAGGCCCAGCGGGCCACGGAGAACGCCCACGCGCCCTATTCGCACTTCCGGGTCGGGGCGGCGGCGCGCCTGCGCAGCGGGAAGATCCTCTACGGAAGCAATTTCGAGAGCGAGGTGTATCCGGCGGGGCTTTGCGCCGAACGTTCGCTGATGTTCTACGCGCAGGCCAATTATGCCGACGACCCGATCGAGACGCTGGCCATCGCTTCGAATCCCTCCGCGCGCGAGTGCTACCCCTGCGGCCAGTGTCGGCAGGTGATGGTCGATGTCGAACGCCGCCAAGGCTCGCCCATGCGGGTCATCATGAGCGGAAACGGTACGGCCACCGTCGTGGATACGGCGGCACGGCTGCTGCCCTTCACGTTCGTGCTGTGAGAGGGAACCGTCAGACTCAATACCCCGAACATGTTTACACCGGAAGATATTCTCTACGAAGACAACCACCTGCTGGTGGTCAACAAACACTGCGGAGACTTGGTGCAGCCCGACCCGTCGGGCGGGAGTGCCCTCGAAGACCAGATCAAAGCCTTTATCAAACGCCGCGATGCGAAGCCCGGCGAGGTGTTCCTCGGCGTGGTGCATCGGATCGACCGTCCGGTGAGCGGCGCGGTGCTCTTCGCCAAGACCTCGAAGGCCCTCACGCGGCTCAACGAGATGATCCGCGAAGGACGCATCCGTAAGATATACTGGGCGCTGACCGAGCAGGCTCCCGATCCGCTGAGCGGCGAATTGTGCCACTACATCCTGCGTGACGGACGTGCCAACCGTTCGCGCGCCTGCGATGCGCCGAAGGCCGACGCCAAGCAGGCGCGGCTGCGCTATGCGACGCTGGGCGCGGGGACGCACTATACGCTCGTGGAGGTGGAGCTGCTGACGGGGCGCCACCACCAGATACGCGCCCAGCTGTCGAAGATCGGGTGCCCGATCCGCGGCGACTTGAAATACGGCGCGCGGCGTTCGCTGCCCGGGGGCGGCATCTCGCTCCACTCGCGGAGCGTCGAATTCGAGCATCCCGTGCGCCATGAGCCCGTGGCGGTCACGGCGCCCGTGCCTGCGGACGACAACCTGTGGGCCTATTTTGAAAACCGTTGATTGCCTGGGGGGATGCGCATACTGATACAACGTGTGAAGAGCGCTTCCGTCACGATCGGCGGCCAGCTGCGGTCGCAGATCGGGGCAGGGCTGCTGGTGCTGCTCGGCGTGGGCGCGGACGATACGGACGAGGACGTCGAATACCTGGCGGGCAAGCTCGTCCGCCTGCGGATCTTCGACGACGCACAGGGGGTGATGAACCTCGATGTGAGGCAGGTCGGCGGCCAGGTGCTGGTCGTGAGCCAGTTCACCCTGCTGGCCTCGACGCGCAAGGGCAACCGCCCGTCCTATATCAAGGCGGCGCCCGAGGCGGTTTCGCGCCCGATGTACGAACGCTTCGCGGCGCGTGTCGCGGAGCTCCTGGGGCGGGAGGTGATGACGGGCGAATTCGGCGCCGACATGCAGGTGGCGCTGGTGAACGACGGCCCGGTAACCATCTGGATCGATTCGAAAATGAGGGATTGTTAACCAAAAAATAGCATGAAGAGATTTTTAGTAGTTTTGTGTGCGGGGATGGCGGCGTTTTTCGCCTCCTGCAACGACGAGGAGACCGGAAAGGAGAACAAATGGTTCTTCGCGCCCGAGGCCGGGGTCTCGGGGACGACCGTGGAGGTGTCGTGCCGGACGAAATTCGGCGACGGCGTGCTTTCCTCGGCGCAGGCGGGATTCGCCTATGCGCCGATCCGCTCCGACAATACGGGGAGTTTCACGGAGACGACCGACGTGACGGTCGACGGGCAGGTGATGTCCTGCCGCCTGACGGGGCTCGATGCCGAGACGTCGTACCTGATCTACGCCTTTGTGGACATGGGGAGCGGAGGCCGGATGCAGAGCAAGCCGGTCGTCGTCAAAACAGGGGTAGACCCGGTGTTGCCGGACGATCCGAGGTTCGGGGTGCCGGAGTGTTCGCAGGTGACGGCCTCTTCAGCGACCGTCTCCTGCACGTTCGACTATACGGGCGGCAAAGAGGTATCCGAGGCTTATTTCCTCTACGGGACGGCGACGTCGGACGACGGGAGCGCGTGGCGGTCACGACCGAACCCGGCGCCAAGAGCGCCACGCTCACGGGCCTGAGCGCTTCGACGAAGTATAAATTCCGGCTGTGCGTCGTGGTCGGCGGGGAGACCTTCGGAAGCACCGTCGGGACGTTCGCCACATCCGCGGCCGGCGGCGGGGATGGCAGGACGAAATACGCGGGCTGGGCGGAGCTGCCGGTAGAGGCGGAAAACGGCGATTATCATTATGCCTACCATATTTGCCCCGATTTTAAAGTCGACGGGCATGAGGCCCGGAACTTTACGGTATGTTACAGTGCCGAGCACCACAGTCCGGTATGGGTGGCGGCGCCTGTCCATAATTGTTATGTCGGCAGTTCGGGCAACCGCAATTACGGCCCCGATCCGGTTATCCCGTCCTCTATCCAGCCTTCGGGCTCGAAGGCTTCGATGGGCTCGCCCTACAACCGCGGACATATGCTGGGCAACCACGAGCGTTCGCGGACGAGCGGCATGAACAAGCAGGTGTCGTATTACACCAATATCGCGGCGCAGCACGGCTCGACGTTCAACACCGGTGACGGTGCGTGGAACAATCTCGAGGACAAGATCGACGACTACTGGTGCGCCGATACGCTCTATGTGGTGGTCGGGGCTTATTATGACAAGTGGACGGATTCCTACGGGAACAGCGCCCCGCAGCGCAGCACGAGCTTCGGGAACATCACCACCGATGTGCCGACGATGTTCTATACGCTTTGCCTGCGCACCAAGAAGGGGAATACGAATAAATCCGTGCTGAACTGTGCCGCCGATGAATTGCAGTGTGCGGCTTTCGTGATGAGCCATGCCATGGGGAAAGGGCACGACCCGCAGGCCGGGGACATGCGGTCGGTGAAGGAGATCGAAGAGCTTACCGGGTTTACCTTCTTCGCCAACGTGCCCAATGCGCCGAAGGATACCTATAACGCTTCCGACTGGGGGTTGTAGGCATGTATGCGTGGGGCGACCACAGGCGGTTCAATTCCTATTCGGGGTATTTCCGCCGCACGTTCGGCGGGCGGGTGCAGAAAATCTCGGTCGATGCCGGGTTCACGTGTCCCAACCGCGACGGGAAGATAGGCGAGGGAGGATGTACGTTCTGTAACAACGGGGCGTTCACTCCCTCGTACTGCATACCGGCCAAAAGCATCGGGCGGCAGATCGCCGAGGGGATCGAATTCCACGGCAGGCGCTACCGTGCGGCGTCGCGCTACCTGGTCTATTTCCAGTCTTTTTCGAATACCTACGCCCCGCTCGAAAGGCTCAGGGCGCTCTACGGCGAGGCCCTCGCATATCCCGGCGTGGCGGGTATCGTCATCGGGAGGCGCCCCGACTGCGTGGACGCCGAGAAGCTCGATTATCTGGCGGAGATAGCGCGCGACCGTTACGTGGCGGTCGAATTCGGCATCGAATCGACCTGCGACGAGACGCTGCGCGCCGTGAACCGCGGCCATGACTTCGCCTGCGCGCGCAGGGCCGTGGAGATGGCCGCCGAAAGGGGGTTGCACGTGGGGGCGCATTTCATCCTCGGGCTGCCGGGCGAGACCGACGAAATGCTGTTGGAACAGGTCGCAACGATCAATTCACTGCCGCTCACGACGGTGAAATTCCACCAGCTGCAGGTTTTCCGCGGCACGCCGATGGCCGCCCAGTACGATGCCGACCCCCGCAGGTTCCGTTTCTGGGAGGTCGGCCAGTACATCGACCTGTTCGTCGAGATACTGCGGCGGCTGAGGCCCGACCTGGTCGTCGAACGCTTTGCCAGCGAGGCGCCGCCCCGCTACCATTACGGCCGCAACTGGGGATTGATCCGCAACGAAACCCTGCTGGCGATGCTCGAAAAAAGATTGGAGGAGCGCGGTGCATACCAAGGCGAAATTTTTATACCTTTGTGCTCGAATCACTAATACCCGTCGCTATGAAACCCATCACTATGGAGCAGGTGCTGAAAACCTTCAAGGAGTACTTCCTGATGACGGTCGGCATGATGCTGTACTCTTTTGCATGGATCGGATGCATCATGCCCGCCGACGGTACCGGAGGCGGTGCCACGGGCCTTTCGCGCGTGCTGTGCCATGCCGTGGAACATTGGGCCGGCATAAGTATCCAGATCGGTACGATGGCTTTCCTGATCAACGGCGTGCTGCTGCTCGTGGCGGGGTTCATCATCGGATGGAACTTCGGCGTGAAGACCGTGTTCTGCGTCTGCGTCATATCGCTGGGGCTGAATTTCTGGCAGTCGGTGCTGCCCGAAGGGGATTTTCTCCATCTGGAACGGATCCTTTCGGTGATCCTGGGCGGCATCCTGGCGGGTATCGGCGTGGCGATATGCTTCATGCAGGGCGGCTCGACGGGCGGCACGGACATCGCCGCCATGATTATCAACAAGTACCGCACGATCAGCTACGGCAAGATCGTCATCTATTCGGACTTCGTGATCATCGGCTCGTCGATGCTCGTGGGGTTCCATATCGACACGGTGATCTACGGCTACGTGATGACCGCGGTCTTCGGCTATACGGTCGACATGATCATGGCCGGGAACCAGCAGTCGAGCCAGGTATTCATCGTCACGCACGACTATGAGAAGATGGCGCAGGCCATCGTTGACAATATCCACCGCGGCGTGACGCTCATCGACTCGCAGGGGTGGTACACCAAAAAGGAGTCGAAGATCGTGATGGTGGTCTGCCGCAAGCGCGAAACCACGATGATCCTCAAGTTCGTGAAGACGATCGACCCCGAAGCCTTCATGACCGTGGGATCGGTGATGGGCGTCTACGGCAAGGGGTTTCAAGCCATCAGTAAACCCTGATGCCCCTCTATGCCGATATAGTCCTGCCGCTGGCGCAGCCCGCCTATACGTTCGCAGTGCCCGAAGGGATGCATGTCGAGGCGGGGCAGGCCGTGGCCGTACAGTTCGGCGCCCGCAAATTCTACACGGGGATCGTGTGGCGCGTGCATGACCGCCGCCCCCCGTTCAAAACCGTCAAATCCATACAGCGCGTCCTGTACGGCGCACCCCTGCTCTCGGCGCAGCAAATGGCCTTCTGGGAGTGGGTCGCCGCATACTACATGTGCACGCCGGGCGAGGTGATGCGCGTGGGGTTGCCGTCGCTGATGAAGCCTTCGGGCGACACGGAGGAGAAGTTCACCGAAGAGGAGTTCCGCCCCCGTACGGAGTGCTACGTGGCCCTGGCGCCCGGGCTGCACGACGAAGGACGGCTGCACGAAGCCTTCGAGAAGCTCGAAAGGCGTGCGCCCAGGCAGTACGAAGCGCTCCTCGAACTGGCCTCGGCCGGGGACGGGGAGCGGATCCCGACGGGCGAGGTGGCACGGCGCCTGCTGCGGGCCGACTATGCCGTGCTGCATGCCCTCGAACGCAAGGGGTACATCGTCTCGGCGGAGCGCGAACGCACCGTCGAGCGCGGCGGATCGGCCTTCCGCCTGCCGGAGCTGACCCCGGCGCAGCTCGCGGCGCTGGAGTCGCTGCGGGGGCAGTTCGCCCGGAAGCCCGCGGCGTTGCTGCACGGCATTACGGGGTCGGGCAAGACCGAGGTATACATCCACCTGATCGCCGAAGTGCTGGCGCGGGGCGGCGACGTGCTGCTGCTGGTGCCCGAGATCGCCCTCACGGCGCAGCTGATCGAACGCATGGAGCGCATTTTCGGCAGCCGTGTGACCCCTTACCACTCGAAACTTACGAACCGCCGCCGCACGGAGACCTACCTGCGCCTGAACCGCTCCCAGGGGGGCGAGTTCGTGGTCGGCGTGCGCTCGTCGATATTCCTGCCGCTCAAGCGGCTGCAGCTGGTCGTCGTCGACGAGGAGCACGATGCCAGTTACAAGCAGGCCGACCCTGCGCCGCGTTACAACGCGCGCGACTGCGCCGTGGTGATGGCGCGGCTGTGGGGCGGGCGGACGCTGCTGGGAAGCGCCACGCCTTCGCTCGAGACATGGGTCAATGCCGGAAGCGGAAAGTACGGGCTCGCCTCCCTGACGGAGCGGTACGGGGATGCCCGGCCGCCCGAAATATTCGTTTCGGATACGATCCGCGCCGCCAAACGCGGCGAACGGCATGCGCATTTCAACAAGTTGTTGCTGGACAAGATGGAAGCGGCGCTCGGGCGGGGCGAGCAGGTGATGCTGTTCCAGAACCGCCGCGGGTTCGCGCCCTATGTCGAGTGTTCGGAGTGCGGGTGGACGGCACGCTGTCCGCACTGCAACGTGACGCTCACCTACCACAAGGGAGGCGGGAAGCTTGTCTGCCATTACTGCGGCTATACGGCCCCCGTGCCGGCGAAATGCCCGTCATGCAAGGTGACGGACGTGGTTCCGCGCGGCTTCGGCACCGAAAAGGTCGAGGAGGAGATCGCACGGCTGTTCCCCGCGGCGCGCGTGGCGCGGCTCGACCGCGACAGCGTGACTTCGGAGCGGGCGTTCAACGCCATCATCGCCGACTTCGAGGCCCGCAAAACCGACATCCTGGTCGGAACGCAGATGATTACCAAGGGGTTCGATTTCGGCGGCGTGTCGCTCGTGGGTATCCTCAATGCCGACAATCTGCTGAACAACCCCGATTTCAGGGCCGCGGAGCGGGCGTTCCAGCTGATGATGCAGGTCGCCGGCCGCGCCGGCCGCCGTTCGGACGGCGGGGAGGTGGTGATCCAGACTTCGGAGCCGGGGCATCCCGTGATCCGGCAGGTCGCCGCGGGCGATTACGACGGCATGGCGCGGGCGCAGCTCGCCGAGCGCGAGGCCTTCTTTTACCCGCCTTACGCGCGGCTTACGTTGCTGACGCTGCGCCACCGCGACGTCGCCCTGCTGCGGCGCGGCATCACGGAGCTGGCGGCGCGCCTGCGCGGCCGTTTCGGTCGCCGCGTACTGGGGCCGATGACGCCCCCCGTTGACCGCATTCGCGGCGAATACCTCGCCGGGCTGCTGCTCAAGGTCGAAAGCGGCGCCTCGTCGGCGCGCGCCCGGGAGTTGCTGGGGGCGGAGCTGAAGGCTTTTTCGGAGAACCCCGAGTTCAGGAATATTACCGTCGTCGTCAATGTCGATCCTCAGTAGCCTGTTGCGTGACGTGGCGGCGCTCTTTTTTCCGCCTCGCTGCCCTGTGTGCGGCCGGATGCTGGCGCAGGGCGAGCACACGGTCTGTACGCTGTGCCGGGCGACGGCACCCCTGACGGGGTTTTGGCGCCAGGCCGACAACCCCGTGCTGGGGCGGTGCCGCGACATGCTGCCCGTGGAGCGGGCGTCGGGGCTGCTCTACTATGTCCACGGCAGCGGGTGGCGGGAGCTGATCCGGGGGTTCAAGTACCGCGGGGCATGGCGCACGGCGCGGGCGATGGGCGAGTGGTACGGTCGCTGCCTGAAGGAAAGCGGATTATACGACGACGTGGAGGTGGTCGTGCCCCTGCCGCTGCACCCCGTCAAGCGCTGCCGCCGCGGGTACAACCAGTCCGAATACATCGCCGAAGGGATTGCCGCGCAGCTGGGCGTGGAGGTCGACCGCCGCAGCGTGCGCCGGAAGCGCAATACGGAGAGCCAGGCCCTCAAGGCGCGCCGAGACCGGGCCCGCAATGTCGAGGATGCGTTCGCCGTCGTCCGTCCCGGGCGGCTTGCGGGGCGGCACGTCCTGCTGGTGGACGACGTGTTCACCACGGGCAGCACGATGCTTTCGTGCGCCGGGGAGATTCTGCGCTCGGCGCCCGGGTGCCGCATCAGCATCGCCGCGCTCGCCGTCTCGCGGCACGCTCTGGGCGAGAAGGGGTAGGGTGCGGAAATTATTTTTCAACGGGCCGGACGTTTCCGCAGGGGCGGTGCCGGGCCGAAACTATGTTAAAACATAGTTTTCGGCAGAATATCCCCCGGCGGGGTTTTGAATTCTCCCGGCTTATTGCTACTTTTGGCCTTTGAACGAAAGCGTATATCATGGCAAAAGATTATAACCCCTCCCGGCGCAACAGGGAGGCATTCGAGGCGCTCGCCGAGACCCCGGGGAACGTACCCCCGCAGGCGGTCGAACTGGAGGAGGCCGTACTCGGCGCGCTGATGCTCGAAAAGGACAGCATCATCGCCGTGCAGGAGTATGTGACGCCCGATGCGTTCTACACGGAGGAGCACCGCACGATCTACAAGGCGATCGAGGAGCTGTCGATGGAGCTCAAACCGATCGACCTCTATACCGTGACCGAGCGGCTGAAAGGCAAGAAGGAGCTCAAGAAGGTGGGCGGGGCGTCGTACCTGGCGCAGCTCACGCAGAAGGTAGGCTCGGCGGCCAACGTCGAGTTCCATGCCAAGATCATCGCCCAGAAATACGTGCAGCGCGAGCTGATACGCTCGGCGACCGAGATACAGAAACGCTCGTACGACGAATCGACCGACGTGACGGAACTGATCGGGTATGCCGAAGGCGAGATATTCAAGGTCGCCGAGGGGCATGTGAAGCGTTCGGTGCAGGTGTCGAAGGATATCCTGGCGCGGGCGCTGATGCAGATCGAGGAGGCGTCGAAAAACACGAGCGCCTTCAACGGCGTTCCGTCGGGTTTCATGGCCATAGACCGTGTGACGCTGGGCTGGCAGCTCTCCGATTTGATCATCATCGCCGCCCGCCCTTCGATGGGTAAGACGGCCTTCGTGCTCTCGATGGCGCGCAATATGGCCGTAGATCACGAGCAGGGTGTGGCGTTCTTCTCGCTCGAAATGTCTTCGGTGCAGCTGATGATGCGTCTGATCATCGCCGAGACGGGACTCAACGGCAACGACGTGAAATCGGGCCGTCTGACGCCCGAGCAATGGCGCCACCTGGAGTCGGCGACCAAACCGCTGGGTGCGGCGCCTCTGTTCATCGACGATACGCCGGCGCTTTCGGTCTTCGAGTTCCGCTCGAAGGCACGCCGCCTGAAGATACACAACGACATCAAGATCATTATCATCGACTACCTGCAGCTGATGACCGGCAACCAGGATTCGAAGGGGAACCGCGAGCAGGAGGTGGCCTTCATTTCGCGTACGCTCAAGGCCATCGCCAAGGAGCTGAACGTGCCGGTGATCGCCCTGTCGCAGCTGAGCCGTGCCACGGAGATGCGCGGCGGGTCGAAGCGCCCGCAGCTCTCCGACCTGCGTGAGTCGGGCGCCATCGAGCAGGACGCCGACATCGTGGCGTTCATCCACCGTCCGGAATATTACGGCATCAACCAGGACGAGAACGGAATGCCTACGGCCGGCATGGCCGAAATCATCATCGCCAAGCACCGTAACGGCGCTGTGTGCGACGTGAACCTGCGCTTCCTGAAGGAGCAGGCGCGTTTCGCCGACATGGACGACTCGATGCTGCCGCCCGCGCAGGCTTCGGACAGTCAGCAGGCCTACGACGATTACGCCAGCGGTTCGAACGGCACCACGGGGGCTGCCGCCGCGCTGGGTTCGGGGATCGGCGGCGGGGAGTTCGACCTGACGCCCCGGGCGCTGGACGAAGAGGCGCCGTTCTGAGTGGCGGCGCGATGCGGCCGAAAGGGAGCCCCCGCCACGCCGGAAGACGGGCGGGGATTATGTGAAACGAACTGATAAATTTTCGATATATGTTTGTCCGGACTTATGCGGGTGCGATCGTGGGGATCGACGCCGTGGCGGTGACCGTCGAGGTCAACATCGCGGGCGGCGGGCTCGGCATGTACCTGGTGGGACTGCCGGACAATGCCGTCAAGGAGAGCGAGCAGCGCATACGTGCGGCGTTCGAGAACTCGGGGGAGCGGATGTCCGGCCGCAAGGTGGTCGTGAGCCTCGCCCCGGCCGACCTGCGCAAGGAGGGGTCGGGTTTCGACCTGCCGATCGCCGTGGGGATTCTCGCCGCGATGTCCGAGGTGAGCGGGGAGTTGCTTCCGACGACGATGTTCGCGGGCGAGCTGTCGCTCGACGGGACGCTGAAACCCGTGCGGGGCGTGCTGCCGATGGCCGTGCGGGCCCGCGACGAAGGGTTGCGGAGGCTGGTGCTGCCGGCGGACAATGCCCGGGAGGCGGCCGTGGTGGAGGGTATCGACGTGCTGGGCGCCGGGAGCCTGAAGGAGGTGATGGCGCTGCTGAACGGCGAGGCGGAGATCGTGCCCGCCGTGCCCGGGGCGGCGGAGCCGTTCGAAGTCGCCGCGGGGCGTTACGAGGAGGATTTCGCCGACGTGAAGGGGCAGGCGCTCGCCAAGCGGGCGCTGGAGATCGCTGCGGCGGGAGGGCACAACGTGCTGATGATCGGCGCACCGGGTTCGGGAAAGACGATGCTGGCGCGGCGTATGCCGACGATCCTGCCGCCGCTGTCGCCCGGGGAGGCGCTGGAGACGACCAAGATACACTCCGTGGCCGGGAAGGCAGGGGCTGCCGGCGGACTGATGGCGCGCAGGCCTTACAGGGCTCCGCACCACACCATCTCGCAGGTGGCGCTGATCGGCGGCGGACAGTCGCCCCAGCCGGGCGAGGTGTCGCTGGCGCACAACGGAGTGCTGTTCCTCGACGAGCTGCCCGAATTCGGACGCAGCGTGCTCGAAGTGCTGCGGCAGCCGCTGGAGGATAAGAAGATCGTGGTTTCGCGGGCGAGATACAGCGTGGAATATCCGGCCAATTTCACCCTCGTAGCGGCCATGAATCCCTGTCCCTGCGGGTATTACAACCACCCGACCAAAGAGTGCACCTGCCCGCCGGGTGCGGTGCACCGTTATATGGGACGTATTTCGGGCCCGCTGCTGGACCGCATCGACTTGCAGGTCGAGGTGACGCCGGTGGCTATCGGGGAGATTTCGCAGGTGCGGCCTTCGGAGCCGAGCGCCGCGATCCGCGAGCGGGTGATTCGGGCGCGGGAGGTGCAGGCGGAGCGTTTCCGTGAGGTGCCGGGCGTGCATACGAACGCCATGATGAACGCCAGAATGCTGCGCGAGTTCTGCCCGCTGGATCAGGCGGCGCGGGAGCTGCTCGAACGGGCGATGGTGCGGCTCGATCTTTCCGCCCGTGCCTACGACCGGATCGTGAAGGTGGCCCGCACGATCGCCGATCTGGAGGGGACGGCCGACATCGGTGCGGCGCATCTGGCCGAGGCGATCAACTACCGTTCGCTCGACCGGGGAAGTTGGGGCCGGTAATCGAATGGGGATGTTGCGATGAAGAAGTGGAAACCGGAAAGGAGGGACGGATTGCTGCTGCTGGGCATCGGGCTCGGTGCGGCGGTGGGACTGTTGCGCGGTGCGGTGCTCGCGTGGCTGCCGGTGGGCGTGGCGCTGGGGCTGTGTCTGCGGGGCGGGGCCGGAACCCGCAGCGGAAGCGGTAAGGATTCGTTAGGAGATATTTCGGATACAAATCAGGAATTTTATGCCGGCGGGGATGCGTCTGCCGAGGCTGGAAACGAAAATAAAATATGAAAAGAGTCATTGTTTCGGGCGGCGGCACGGGCGGTCATATCTATCCTGCCGTGGCTGTGGCCGAAGCGCTCCGACGGCGCTTCGGGGAGGAAGTCGAGATCCTCTTCGTCGGTGCCGAAGGCAAGATGGAGATGGAGAAGGTGCCTGCATTGGGATACCGGATCGTCGGTCTGCCCGTTGCGGGCTTGCAGCGCCGCTTCGATTTGAAAAACCTGGCGGTGCCCTTCAAGGTGCTTAAAAGCATCCGCAAGGCCCGGCGCACCATCCGCGACTTCGGGGCCGATGTGGTCGTCGGTTTCGGAGGGTATGCCAGCGGCCCGGTGCTGTGGGCGGCGCAGCGGATGGGGATTCCGACCGTGATTCAGGAGCAGAACTCCTATGCGGGAGTCACCAACAAGCTGCTGGCCAAGCGTGCCCGCACGATCTGCGTGTCGTATGAGGGGATGGAACGCTTTTTCCCGAAGGAGAAGATCGTGATGACGGGCAACCCTCTGCGGGGACGTTTTTCGAAAGCGGGTGCGGATCGCCGCGAGGCGCTGGCGCATTTCGGCTTCCGGGACGATCTGCCGGTGCTGCTCGTCGTGGGCGGGTCGCTCGGTACGCGGACGCTCAACGAGATGATGAAGGCCTGGGTTCTGCGGCAGGGCGGTGCTTCGCCGGTGCAGGTGATCTGGCAGACGGGCAAATATTACGAGCGGGAGATGCGCGAGTTTCTGGCGCAGCATCCTACGGCGAATATCTGGCAGGGGACATTCATCGACCGCATGGATTACGCTTATGCGGCGGCCGATCTGGTCGTTTCGCGCAGCGGGGCCTGCACGGTGTCGGAACTCTGTCTGGTGGCCAAGCCGACCCTTTTCGTGCCGTCGCCCAACGTGGCAGAGGACCACCAAACCAAGAATGCCCGGGCGTTGGCCGACAAGGGGGCTGCACTGCTGATCCCCGATTCCGAGGCGGTCGCCCGGGTCATGGACGAGGTGGTCGGGCTGTTGAAGGATCCGGCCCGTTTGTCCGAGTTGAGCCGCAATATCGAGGCGCTGGCCATCCCCGATTCCGCCGAGCGGATCGTGAACGAAATCGAAAGACAGTTGCCGCAGTCGAAATAGAGCCGCCGGGAGCGACCGAGCGGGGAAAATGCCTGAGCGGGGCAGGTGAAATCGTCCTGCCGGGTGTAATAAAGAAGAAATCGATCAATGAAAGAGTTTTCCAATGTTTTCGATGAGCGAGGGGAGCGCCGAATCTGTTCGGACTCTGCCGAGCCGGAAAAACAACGAATGCAGTTCAACGTATATTTTCTCGGAATCGGGGGGATCGGCATGAGTGCTCTGGCCCGGTATTTCCTCCACGAAGGCCGAAGGGTGGCGGGTTACGACCGGGTGCGGTCGCATCTCACGGACCAGATCGAGGCCGAAGGAGCCGTTGTTCACTATGAAGAGGATCCGGCGCAGATTCCGGTGGATTTCCGGGATCCGGCCACGACGATCGTGGTCTATACGCCGGCAGTTCCGGCGGATCACGCCGAATTGCGCTGGTTCCGGCAGAATGGGTTCGAGATCGTCAAGCGTTCGCAGATGCTGGGGTATCTTTCACAGGGGAAGTTCGTGATGGCGGTGGCTGGTACGCACGGCAAAACCACGACCACGACGCTCGTGGCATGGCTCAACCACCGGGTGACGGGCGGCGGAAGCGCTTTCCTGGGGGG
>OHGT01000544.1_pt1 | contig 25037 bp, 14 predicted proteins | sample 1567861 | NCBI WGS metagenome assembly OHGT01 (sample SAMEA3879533, study PRJEB24766) | human gut metagenome | biome: human-associated habitat; feature: feces | place: USA | collected 1985/1987 | reverse complement strand
TCCGCTAATTACCAGAGAACGGCTGCTCGCTCTGCTACCATACTTTGCACCTAGTACTGTCAATTTAATGTATCTATATACCCCGTTTAAGTCCTTTGAATATTCACTGCCGGCAACACCGGAACGACAATCCGCCAGCACATCCCATCTTTTAGTGTCATTAGATCCTTCGATAATAAAAGACCAAACATCCTTTTCTGCAAATCTTTGCTCTATACTCCGGATATTACAAGGCAGCCCTAAATCAGCGCAAAGCCATTGAGGATATGTACCATCATTAGCGTACCAAAAGGTCTCATTATCGCTATCGAATGCCTTCTCCTGTTCATGGGCATTATCACAAAATGAGGAGGTACTGGCTAATGCATCATAAGCCAGATTCCTCAGTCCTTGATTATTAGAGAAACCATTTTGAGTTTCTGATCCGAAAACGCGGAACTCACAACTATGTGCCCAATAGCCTTTTGACGACCCCAAAACACTCAATCTCACATAGCGGAACTTTCCCGAAGCCGGAGATTTAAAGTCGAATCCACTGATACCAGCTGAATTATCAACCAGTACTTGCCATTGCAACTCATCATTGGAACCCTCAATAATGTATTTCCATTGATCATAGTCCTTAAATATTTGCTGGACACCGGACAAGTTGCAAATCTCTCCTAAGTCAACAGTCATCTCCTGAGGAAATCGGTCATTCTCAGCCATCCAATAAGTCGACATATTTCCGTCTAAGGCATCCATGGGACAATGGTCTTCTTGCAATACTACATTTGTGCACTGTTTTCCTAATGCAATATTCTTGTCTGCATTTGTTCCAGTAATAAATAGTTCTCTCGAAGAAGGTAAGAAGCCATCGGCAGAACCCATCACCGTGAGTTTTACATAACGGTATACACCACTTACGCTCTCTGCGAATATATCTCCGGCAATCCCTTTCGTGCGGTCTATTAGTAACAACCAGTTTTCATTATCAACAGACCCTTCTATCTTAAATCTCCAAACTGATGACTGTAAAAACTCCTGACGAATACTAGTCAGTTGATAAGGAGCCTTCAAATCGACCACAAACCACCCTTCCGATTTACTTGACTGCCAATAAGAACTTCTATCATTATCAATAGCCTTAGCAGCAGAACGACTTCCCTTTGAAGATGAAGCCACAGCTATTCCACCGGCTGATAAATTACCATTCTTTGTCACAGAGGCAGTAACCATTGTGCCAATATCAACATGCTCTCGGGAATGGGCATGAAGGGATAACAATATGGCTAATACGCATATAATTCTGTTTTTCATCATAATTATAAACCAATTACAGAACTTCATTTTTTCTCTAGTTTTTGATACAGAGTGAGAATAGATTGAGACTAAAGACTGAATATTGTATTAACATCCAGCCAATAGTCCCAATTTAGAAGAATCAATGGCTTTTCATATTTGAATAGACAATATACTCCCAGGAACGAAGTAATGCATTCACATCCTGCTTATCAACTTCAATCTTTATACGGTGCTTGCCCGCCTGTAGCTGATAATTCCAGAATAAATCCAGTCTACGATAGCGAAAACTTGTAGGAAACTCTGCTTCTTCCACAAACTGATCATCAATATACAATTTCGCTTTTATCACATCATCCGGTTTATTGAAGTCTCTGCGAACAGCTTCTCCTCTAATAACAAAACCTGTACCTTCAAAATCAAAAACCAGTGTATCAATATCCACACAATTCAAGCTTGTTTTAGTAACAGGATATAACCCTTCGAAACACTGTTCCAGACGTACGGTTTCTGGTATCTGTACAGGTATTACGACATGATCTTCCGCAACAGTACCACCATTCTTCTGAATCATTTGACAGGCATGTTTGTAGCTAATGCTATATAAGTCATTTAAACATAAAGATGTATACTTGAAAACTTTATCTTCGGCACCTTTCAATCCCTTCATCCAATATTCTGGAATCTGACTGTAACCCAACATCGTCCCTAATATACCTCCAGCAGAAGATGGATTACAATCCGAATCTTGACCGGCACGTGTCGATATTTCCATTGTTTTAGCAAAGTCTCCATTGCCATACAGCAATCCGAGTACTATATAAGCCGCATTGATCTTAGCATCAATATTTAATGGAGCAAAAACTCCATCAGGACATCCTATTTCTTCAGCATGGTGTTTTTGCAATTCAAACCAAGTCTGCTTCCAATCGTCTGGATATTGTTTATGCCACTTAATAACATCTGCTATACACTTATAGAATGTGCTTTCCTGAGGTATTGTCTTTAGGGCCTCGTTTACAATATAATGAATATCATTAGAAACAAAAGCCAAGCTATACATAGCTCCAACATATACACCTCCATACCAACCATCACCATAGCACATTATATGACCTATCTTATCGCTAATCTCCGAAGCAGAATTAGGCATACCGGGATTCATCAGTCCAGCAAAGTCTGCTTCAATCTGGTAATCAATATCATCAGCATGAGGATTAACCAGCCAATGTCCGGGTTCTTTAATGCCATGCAGAATATTATAGCGTGCCGCTTGGTTGGCATGCCACAGATTATAATCGGCTGTTGCAAAAGCCACGGCAAAGGAATCAACCGGTGCATCCATTCCTACTCTTTCAAGTACATCCACAAAAGTCAGGTCCATGTAAATATCATCATAGAGATCAGGCCATGAATCCATCAATTCTGCGGCATACCCTTCATGCCAGGGAATTGTCTGATAATCCTGAATAAACGTTCCCTGATACCGGAATTCAGTATAACTACCAAAACTGACCCCGATTGTCTGACCTGCCCATCCACCTTTTATCTTGTCGAGAAGTTGCGCTGTAGTTAGATTTTGAGAAACAGCAGGCGCAGGTGGCTTACAAGCCACAATTGCTCCCCCCACAAAAGCGAGGCTTAACATCCCTAATAAATACTCTTTGATTCTGTTCATAATTATTCTATATTTGTGTATTATCATTTATATCCATCGTTCTGAACCAACTTATTATTTGCTTGAAGTTCAGACAATGGTATAGGGAACAAGTTCAAATGAACCTTTTTAGATGGTTCATGGAATGTCCATTCACCTTGTGTGTAGTTATTGTCAAAACGAATCAGCTGGCTTCTTCTCAAACCTTCCAAAGCAAATTCTCTACCCCATTCCTGCAATAAGACTCCAAAGCGCACAGAAGCTCCATTCACATCGATCGTTTTAAGTAAATCGGCTCCCGTCAACTTATAATCACCATCAAAAGCACGCTTACGTACCTCATTTATCAACTGAGCAGCCTCATCTGCATTACCGTTAGTACGTAAGATACACTCTGCCTTCATAAAATAAACTTCTGCATATCGCATGGCAACCCAATCATTATCCAATGCACGCGAAGTTCCCATTTTAATCTCATACTTACCACATCGATAACCTTCTGCCTCTCCACCGTTTTCAAGGTTGCTTACCTCTTTCGTATAAATCAATGGTTTCCCTTCCCAACCGGGAACAAGTCCGGTACAGTATAATACAGAGCCATCGCTACCATATTGCTGTCCCATTCTCCATGTCTTTTGCAACCGTTTATCACCATCGGCATAATTATCAATAAAACTGGAAACCGCACATACGCCATTATCCAGCCAAGTTTGTAGATTAAAGGTTTTTACATTCGATGGATGAAGTGTTTTCTGCAAAGCCATATATATTGTACTTCCCGTTTTCACCTCATCGGCAGGATATGCAAATATGATCTCAGTAGAGTTTTCATTCTGAGTATAGAAAGGTGCACTAAAGTCACTCTCCAAAGTATACTTCCCGGATGCCATGATTTCTGCGCAAAGAGTATTACACTCCGCATACATATTCTTTCCAATCCAAGCCTCAGCATTCAGATAGAGACGAGCCAACAACATCTTAGCATTCCACTTATTAAATCTGCCATAATAAGTCTTTGTATCATCACTCAGTTTCTCGATATTGTTTTTAAGACTACTCTCTATAAAAGCATATACCGCTTCACGCTTGCTTGTCTCCGGTAAGAATCCTTCGGGTACATCAAATCTGTCTACAATAGGTACATTGCCAAATGCCTCGCACAGTATGTAGTACCAGTAGGCCCGGGCTACTTCCAGTTCAGCAATCACTCCTTCTTTTCCTGTTACATCAAAGTTCAGGTTATTCAACTGATAAATTACCCGGTTACAATTACTAATTCCTCCATAAGCCTGTGCCCAAAGATCTGAAAAGTGAGGGTCTTCGGGTTTCCAGGTATGTTTATGTAAACGGATATAAATACCACCATCAAACCATGCAGCCCGGGGAGTAACAGCAACATCTGTCGATTCCTCAAAATCCCACCACTTACGCCACTCTAGAAGTCCCCGATAATCCGTATATACAGGAGTAATTGCAGCAACTATATCTTTCTCGCTCTGATAGAAATTATCTTCCGTCAATCTATCATATATTTTCTCGTCCAGATTTGTACATGAACTAATCATCCCCCCTGTACAGAGAAGAGCCAACAAATATAAACTATATTTTTTCATAATCTTCCAATTTAAAATTTAACAATAGCACCGACTGTATACGAGCGGATTGTCGGATATAACTCTTTACGCTCTACTCCTGGATCGAGTCCTTTTATACTGACTTCGGGGTCTAAACCTTTATATCCGGTAATGGTCAGTAAATTGTGTCCGGTAACATACAAACGTACACTTTTCAGATACTTACTATCCAATTGGAGCGTGTAACCCAATGTCAGATTATCCAGTTTCACATAATCTCCCTTTTCAACATAATAACTATGATACATGTGAGAATCCCAAACGTAGGATGATCCGCCAAAAGGTTTATCTAATACTGAGGTCGGCAAATTGGCTTCGCTGATGCGTTTCATTGTTTCCCAATGCATTCTGTACTCATTCAAGACTTCAAAGCCAAATGCTCCTCTCAAAGAAATTCCCAAATCTAGATTCTTATATCGCAGTGTTGTGTTTAAGCCAGCATACATACTTGGCAAGCCATTTCCTATTACTTGTTTATCTTCTTGTCCGGCTTCACTTGCCAACTTAGGTTTACCATCAGCACCTTCTACCAACCATAATCCATCCTCGGTCAATCCTACAGCTTTCCAACCATAGAAGTTTCCTATCGGTTCGCCCTCTTTCACAATGTGTGTAGTCTGCTGAATACCGGAGCTTGTCCATCCTGTATACCAATAATCTCGTTTATACTTATCATTAGAAAGAGACAATAACTTATTAGCATTATAAGAGAAATTACCACCCAAGTTCCAACTGAAATCTTTTGTTCTGATAACCTCGCCATCCAAAGCTATTTCAATACCTCTGTTTCTTATTTTACCTACATTTGCCCACATTGTGCTGGTAAAGTTAGGCGGCACAGGCACCTGATATTCAGACAGCAAATCGGAAGTAGTACGCTGATACAAGTCGACAGTACCATTTAAACGTCTATTCAGTAAAGAGAAGTCAATACCTAAGTTCCATTCTGATTTAGTTTCCCATTTCAAGTCAGGGTTAGGATTGGAAGCCGGTACCACTCCCTGCCCCCATTGACCGTTCATCATACCTACACCGGAATAGCTCAATAATACCAATGATTGATAGGAACTCGTCAATTCTGTACCTGTTACACCAAAACCTACCCTCAACTTCAAATCATCAACAAAACTAACATCTTTCATGAAACTCTCCTCACTGATTCTCCATCCGGCAGAAACAGCAGGAAACCATCCCCACTTATGATTCTTGCCAAACTTAGAAGAACCTTCACGTCTGAGGCTTCCCATCAACATGTACTTGTTATCATAGTTATAAGTAAGACGTCCAAAGAAAGAAATCAATTTATTGCTGTTTTTATAACTACTTATGGTTGATTTACCATCTTTTGTGGATTGTGCCGTACCAATATTCCACGGTCCGAATGCATCTGTAGGAAAGTCCATAGCATACATCTGGCTACCTTGTCTTTCAAAATCCTGATAGCTATAGCCCACCAATGCAGAAAACTCATGGTTCCCTATGGCTTTAAAATAATCGGCAGTCAATTCCAAGGTTCTATCCATACTCCCGGATGCCCACTTATTTACTTCTCCATTCTTATTTTCAATAGTAGTAGTGAAATATTTAAATGAATTCCATTTATCCCTCATTGAATCATAGCGTTGCATAGCTGCCATCGCACTCAGGTTTAATCCTGCTATCGGTGAAAAGATCACCTTGCCACTTGCCAAAAGCTGGTTCCACTTTTCCTGATCTGTTTCCTCATTCAAAAGAGATACAGGATTGTAGGGTTTATAGGAAGTGCCATATTCTTTGTAAGAGCCGTCTTCATTATAAACAGGACGTGTAGGATTCATCAAACAAGCTTGCAGATAAGCATTATACCAGGTAACATTTTGAGTGATAGTAGAGTTATTGACATTCAACTGTACCTTCAACTTATCATCCATCATAGAATGATTTATACCAATCTTAAATGTAAGCGCCTCTTTTCCGGTATTCAGTAAGATACCGTCCTGTTTACGATAAGTCATTGAAGCAATATAATTCGTCTTTTCGGAACCACCACGCAAAGAAACATTGTGAATATGATTCACAGGATTACGTGTAATAGCATCAATCCAGTTTACATTATTTCCTTCGTCACTAATCTTATCCTTAAACAAAGGATCTTGTACCAACTTCTTATAATCAGATGCTGTCAATACATCTGTTTGTTTCTGTATCGATTCAAAAGCTACATATCCATGATACTCCAAAGTAGCCTTGCCTTGCTTTGCTTTTTTGGTGGTAATAATAATAACGCCATTCGTACCTCTTGTACCATAAATAGCAGCAGCCGAACCATCTTTCAATACATCAATCGTTTCTACATCTTCAGGAGCAATAGAATTCAAACTACCTCCCGGGATTCCATCAATTACAATGAGCGGAGCTGATGAAGCAGAGATGGTAGACACGCCACGAATATTAATTTCAGTTCCAGTCGTAGGGTCACCCGAAGGGCTGGACATCTGTAAACCTGCAACCTTCCCTTGCAATAATTGAGTAGCATCTTTCACTACGCCTTGAATAAAATCTTCGGATTTGACATTCGTTATAGCACTGGTTATCTCTCCTTTTTTCATGGAGCCATAACCGATCACTACTACATCATTCAGCATATTAGAACTTTCTGACAACCTGACGTTTACAGTCGTTTTATCACCAATTACAACCTCGACAGTCTCATAACCGATATAAGAAATTACCAGTACATCTTTGGGAGAAGAAACAGTAATTGAGAATTTTCCTTCGATATCCGAAATTACTCCCAACGTTTGTCCCTTCACAATAATATTAGCTCCAATAATAGGTAGCCCTTCCGTATCTGTCACCGAGCCGTTAACAGTACTCTTGCCATTTGCCGCATTCACACATACAGATATTCCTATACATATCAATAGAAAGAAATATCTAAGCCTTTTTGCATTCTCTAATTTCATACTTAGCATTTTGATTAAAGTTAAAAAGTCATTTTATTATCACATAACAGCTGTTTATAATTCATTATCTAGTGTACAAGAAATAGTTCTAATTGTCATTGCCAAAAGTAGTGGATAAGCCATTTCAGGACTGAAACAAATATCCCAATAAATGAAAGATGTGTCCCTATCATGCAAGAATCGTCTCTACTGAGGAAAATCCTTAGGAAGTACCCCAAATTGTTTCAGAAAACACTTTGAAAAATAAGATGGAGAGTTGAAGCCAACCATATAACAAATTTCATTAATGCGATATTCCCCTTCTTTCAACAACTGAGCCGCACGTTTCAAACGTTCCAGTCTTAAATATTCATTAGGTGATAAATCAAGTACTCCTTTCATTTTTCGGTAAAAGTTAGAGCGGCTGATATTTAAATTGTCTGCCATATCTTCCATACCAAAATCGGGATTACTAATATTAGCATGAATTATTTCATTCAGCTTCTTAATAAATTCTTCGTCAGCTTTTGTCAGAGCCATTGAACTTGCAGCAACAAATGGAGATTTGGCAAATGCTTGCCTCAGTTTCTCACGGTTATTTATCAAGTTAGCCACACAGGCATTAAGGTATTCCACTGAAAACGGTTTTTCTATATAAGCATCAGCGCCAAGCTCCAACCCATCTATTTTGGACTGGATATCAGTCTTAGCAGTCAGCAAGATTACCGGTATATGACTATAATTCAATTCCGACTTAATGGCCTTACACAATTCAAAGCCATTCATGACAGGCATCATTACATCACTGACAATGACATTCACATCTTTTTCATCCAATACTTTCAAAGCTTCTGCTCCATTCGTTGCCTTCAAAATCGAATAATTGACTGCCAACTGGCGCGAGACAAAAGCAAGCATCTCAATATTATCTTCCACCACCAACACTACCGGCTTTCCTTTTTTATCCTCTTCTTTAGACATTTCCTCCTGTATGTCTTGCTTCACCGACAACGTTTTTTCCTGAGTAAATGTGATAGTACCATCCTGTACCATAGGCATTGTCAGACAGAAACTATTCACTTCTTCTCCTTTATCCATTACCAAACTCCCTTGATGCAGCTCTGCTAATGAACGGGACAAAGCCAATCCTATGCCTGTACCTGTAGTCAATTTCTCACTTTTTTCTTTATTGTAACGGACAAATGGTCTGAATATCTCTTCTTTCAATTCATCAGGAATAGTAGAACCATCGTTCACGGCATGAATATAAAACTCCTTATCAGGTGCATCCTTATTTATACTCAAAGAAATATGCACATAAGTCTCTGCATATTTCATTCCATTACTCAGTAAATTACTGATAATCTTAATAAAAGCTTCTCTATTTATTGATGCATACAATTCTTCTTCAGGAACTCTCAACGTAAACTCCAAATCTTTTTGTTTGGCAAGGGAAGTAAATCTCAGATAGGTTTCTTTCACTACTTCCGTAATATTACATCGGGCAAAGTTCAAGCAAAATCCTTGACTTTCTGTTTTACGAAAATCCAGTAACTGATTAGTAAGGTTCAATAATCTTTCCGTATTTTGCTTCATGATATTCAAATCCTCACGGACATCCATATCAACATGTTTGTTCAGAATAATATTTTCCAACGGTCCTTTAATTAAAGTGAGCGGTGTTCGTACTTCATGGGCAACATTGGTGAAGAAGTCAAATTTGGCATTATATATTTCACGTTCTTTTTCTTGCTCAAATATCTCCATCTGCCTTTGCTGCTTTCTTGCATTCCGGTTCTTCAGATAAAGATATAGGTAAAGAATAATTCCTATAGACAATAGCATATAGATTATATATGCCCAGGCAGAAAGATAGAAAGGCGGCAGAATACGTATTTTCAATACAGTCTCGTTCTCATTCCAAATACCATCACTATTAGAAGCTTTCACCCGAAAAACATAATCCCCATAATGTAGATTAGAATAGGTTACCAATGGACTTTCTCCTACTAATAACCATTCTTCATCAAAACCATCCAGTTTATACATTATTTTATTCATTTTCGGAGCTTGATACCCCAAAGCAGCCAAGCGAAAAGAAAAAGAATTCTGATTGGCATGCAACAGTAGATTTTCGGAAAATATAATATTCTTGGTTAATGGAGAATCTTCATCCCCTACATGCATCCCCTTATTGAATAGAAGAAAGTCGGTAATTACAGCAGAAGGTACATATTTATTTTCAGAGAAACTGCGGGGATTAAAAGCAACAAAGCCATCAATGCTTCCAAAATAAATTGTTCCATCCTTCCCTTTAAAACTTGAACGATAATTAAACTGATCGCTCAACAATCCGTTGGCCGTGGTATATACTTTCGTAGCTCCATCTATAGGATTGAAGCGCACCAAACCACTATTTGTAGTGAGCCAGAATAGCCCATCATCATCTTCAACAATCTGATAAACGACATCATTAGGTAGACCTTTGCTCGTATCATAGCGCGTAAAGTTCTCCGTTTCAGGATGAAACAAGCAAAATCCTCCTCCTTGCGTAGTTAGCCAGATATTCCGGTGCGAATCTTCAAAAATGCTCAGAACCTTATTATAAGAGAGACTTTTTTCATCTTTATCATTATGAAGATAGTTTTTCCACTTCTTTTTACTCACATCATAACGGAAAACACCACTTACATAGGTAGCCAACCATAAATTACCTCCGGTATCTTCTTTAATGTCATATATAAAGATTCCACACAATTCAGGCAATTGTTCAAAAGTATCAGTGTCCTTATCATAACGCATCAAACCATAACCTGTTCCAATATAGACATCTCCAGCCTTCGTTTGGCAAATAGCAAAAACATTATTGTCATTTAAAGAACGGGGAGTATTACCATACTCATAGGATCTCACAATTCTTCCGGTATGTGTATCAATCACTTTCAATCCCTTAGAAAATGTACCTACCCAAAGTTCATCGTCTATCAAACACAAGCCATGCACATTAGTAAAGCTACGACTTGGAGTAAAAAACTTAAATTGCTTCGTCAACGGGTCAAAACAATTCAATCCACCATCTTCCGTCCCAATCCAAATATTTCCTCGGTTATCCTGACAGAACTCACGCACACGCTTTCCATGGAGGCTACCCTCAGCACCTATAGAATAATATTTTTCAAAGTAAGTATACGAACGAGAATAATAGTTAATGCCACCAAAATAAGAACCTATCCAAACACCCCCTTCCCGGTCTTTATACAAAGAATAGATTGCATTATCCGATAATGAATAGGGGTCGTATGCAGAACTGCTCAAATGGACATATTTATCTGTTCGAAGATTGTAGATATAGACACCAGATTCACATCCAATCCAAAGCTCGTCATCCGAAAAGGCTAACAGGTCACGACACCATATCTTTTCTCCCCTTTCATCAATCACTAACAAATCCCGTACCTTTCCTGAAGTCAGATCTACTGCCTTAACTCCACCAGCAATAGAACTTACATACAAAGAATTATAGGCTCCGAACAATGTTCTTGTGATCACATCATTCTCAAAAACTTTCTGACCATCCGGTGACTGATAAGGATGAAGAGTATGAAAATTGTCTTTCGAATAAAATAGACCGCTTCCATTGCATCCTATCCAAATTGTTCCACTATTATCATAAGTCAGAGTATTTACATTCGATTTTATAAAAGGAAATTTTTCAAGCGTATAATTCTTCAGTTGCTTTGTTAGCAGATTATAGCAAAATACTCCCTGGCGTTCCACTGCAATCCAAATATGATCTTTGTTATCCCCTTTGACCATAGAGACTGTGTGGTCTATTCTCGTATTTTCAGAGCTGACTTGTTTAAAGGGTTCAAAAATCTCCGTTTCAGGATAATAAATATACAGTCCCACATCTGTGCCAATCCATATATTTCCATCTGCATCTTCGTAAAGAGAGATAATATAATTATCACCAATACTTCGTGCGTCTTCTTTATTGCATTTAAACTTCTTGAAGAATAAGCCATCATAGCGATTCAGACCATCTTTCGTGCCAAACCACATAAATCCTTTACTATCCTGCAAAATAGTATGTATCGTATTTTGAGATAATCCGTCTCGAATATTAAGACTTTCAAAATAGTAGTGTTCTCCTAATGCCTGTGCATGACAAGTAACAATATAAATCAAGCAGGCAATAACAGTTATTGCTTTCTTCATACCCATGTTTCTCATATATTCTATTTGTTTAGACTCCAAATATAAGCCAAATCATATAAGAACAATATAAGAAACGTCCCAATGTATGAAAGTATCTTCCCTAAAACAAAGTAACGTAGTTTAAGTAGTAAGCCTCTTCAGATGGCAGAACATCAAATCCCCCTCATCATCCCGCAAGTGCATACCATTTCCTTCGCAATAACGGAAGAAGTCACAATCGGCACAAGCATCCTTCTTCATCCATTCACGGTTGCGGAATGGCTGGAAACGATGCTCCCACACGTCCATAAAATCATCTTGATAGATATTGCCTTGATGGAAATTGCTACGGATGCTGGGACAGGAGGATATAGAACCGTCCGCAAGGATGGAGCCTACACTGATTCCTGCATTACAAGAGAAGAAGTTATCGCGTACTTCTCCTTCAAAATTACCTAAAAAACCTTCGCAACCATAGTTCACATGCATCTTTTTCTCATTGCGAATGCGTTTAATGAACTCCATTACACCGGTAAACTCTTCATCTGTAAGCTGAAAATCAGGATTCTCGGCAGCACGCCCCACAGGAAAAATAGTAAATAAACGCCAATGCCTGACGCCAATGGAATAAAGGGATGTTTTCAGTTCGTCAAGATAGGGATAATTCCGACGATTTACGCAAGTCACTACATCCCAAGTCAATTCACGTTCATGAACCAACATTTTAATAGCCTCCATCGCCTTGGAGTAACTCTCCGGATGTCCTCGCAGCCAATTGTGGTCTTCTGCCAATCCATCCAGACTGATGGTGATAGCATGAAGTCCGGCTGCCATTAATGACTGCAAGCGCCCGGCAGTCAAGTAAAGTCCGTTGGATACCATGCCCCACGGGTAACCACGACGATACAACGCCAATCCCACTTGTTCCAGATCTTCGCGCATCAAGGGTTCTCCGCCGGTAATGACAATATTCACTTCATGGGGATTGACATGCGGGGTAATGGTGTCAATGACCCGCAAGAAATCATCAGCGGGCATATCCTTGATATTCGATGTACGCTTACAATCGCTTCCACAATGCTTACAATGCAGATTACAACGTTGCGTACACTCCCAAAAGAGTTGTTTCAGCGGATGCAACTCCTTTCGGTTATTACGGATTTTCCGCGCAATTTCCAGCGCCAGACGCTTTCGGATAGTGAGACTCACAGAATTTATGTTATTTCTTTTTCAGTTCGAAATTGACCTCATCATTGCTACTGCCTTCATACCAACCCTCTCCACCGGTCAGTTGCGGATAAACGTCAGTCGAATCAGCCTTGTATGCTCCTGACGTATCTTCGCAGACAACCCTAAAGGCTCCATAAAGTCCTTTAGTTTTATATAAAAAGGTTCCATCTTTTTCTGTATAGGTTGTATCAGGCAGAATATCAAAGCCTATCGCATCCCCTCCGATCATTACTCCTTTTCTCATAATGATACGTGCTTTAGGAACAACCTGATCTTCGGTATCCACCACTTTTCCTTTAATCTCATACTTGGCATAGGGACTGCCATATTCGTCAGGGCTCTCGCCTACACAAGATGCAAACCCCAGTAACACCAACATGCCGGATAGTATCTGATTAACCCAAACCAGCAGTCTCTTCTTACTCTTCTTCATAGCATTTCTCAGTAACAGTTATATTCTTTAAATGCAGATTAAAAAAGAATACTGCACTCAACAAGCCATTTTTCAAGTACAAGTATCATTTTTTTTCTATCCTGATACGTGCATCCACCGCTATCACATACTTTTCAGTGGCAAGCAGCGGATTAATGTCCATCTCCTTTATCTCGGTGGCGAAGCGCAACAAAGTAGAAAGTCTTACTATAATCTCCGCAAACTTATCTTCATTCACCCCCTTCTGACCGCGCGTACCTTTGATTATCTTGTAAGCACGCAAAGAGTGAATCATAGAATATGCTTCTTCGTAAGACAAAGGCGCAAGACCTGATGATACATCCTTCAACACCTCTACAAAGATACCGCCAAGTCCGCAAAGCACCACATGACCGAATTTCTCTTCATACTTTGCACCCACAAACAGCTCCGTTCCCTTCAACATAGGTTGTACCATGATGCCACGCGCTTCCGGTATCTGCATCATTCGCTCAAACTCTAAAGCTAAATGTTGTTCGCTTTTAATATTCAGTACTACCCCGCCTACATCCGATTTGTGTACAGGACCCACCACCTTTGCCACTACCGGGAAACCCGTGCGACGTGCGAAAGCAAGTATCTCGTCCTTATTAGCAGACACATACTCTTCTACGATAGGAATACCTGCCGAGCGAAGTAAAGCCTGCACATAATGAGGTTCTATATAACCGTCTTCAGGGATAGAATCGATGATCCGGCGAATGCGGGGTACATCCACTCCAAAAAGTTCTATCTCATTGGCGGCAGGGCGTGGAGCGTTCACGATACGCGAAAGTGCCGTACCCAGTGTTACTTCATCAGCAAAGTTCACATGGCCTTTACCAAGAAAAGCCGCCACTTCGGCTCCTGCGGTATTGATGGAAGGAAGAATCGGGAAGATAGGTTTCTTGCAGGTCTGCATCTTCTCGTGCAATACGTCGTACATCTCGAACATGGTGACCAATCCCGGAGTGCCGAAGATGGCCATCACGGCATCAATATCTTCAAACTTCTCTTCACAGTACTCCAGACAAAGACGTAAATGCTCCGGTGTACCGGTAGCTAAAATATCGATAGGATTTCCTACGGCGGCACCGGGGAAAAGTTTGCTTTTCAGTTCTTCTACGAGAGGTCCCTCTAATTTGGGGACATTCAAACCGCCTTTACTCAGAGCATCGGTCAGCATCACGCCCGGACCACCGGCATGGGTGATGATAGCAAAATTCTTGCCCTTCAGTTCGGGCAAAGTGAACACACAACCTACTGTAGTCAGTTCTTCACGCGAGAAACAACGAACGATGCCCGCTTTACGGAACAAAGCTTCCACTGCCGAGTCACTGCTGGCAATGGCTCCCGTATGCGAACTGGCTGCCCGGCTACCGCTTTCGCTACTGCCTGCCTTGATAGCGGCTATCTTGCAACCTTTCTTGATAAGGGAAGAGGCATGAAACAGCAGGCGGTCGGGTTTGTTGATACTTTCTATGTAGAGAAGTTTAATCTTAGAATCTGTCTCCGGATTGAAGTTCTCATCCATGAATTGCAGTACATCTTCCACGCCTATTTGCTTGGCATTTCCTACAGACCATACGGAATTGAACTGCAAGCCTTTCGTTACGGCACTTTCCAGAATAAATACAGCAGTAGCACCGGAACTGGAAATAAGGTCGACTCCCTGCGGATGCAAGTTAGGAATAGGCTGGCTGAACACACTGTGGTGGCAAGTATTCATAAGGCCGATGCAATTAGGGCCGATCAGGGAAGCTCCGTATTTGTTTACAGTATCCAGGATACGATTTTCCAATAGAGCGCCTTCATGCGTTTCTTCGCCAAAGCCGGCAGAGAGAATGATAAAAGCCCGCACCTTCTTCTCCGAAGCAAGTATTTCTACGGTATCGGGACAAAGTGCCGCCGGAATAGCAAGGATAGCAAGATCCGTATCAGGTATATCTTTCACATCGGCAAAAGCTGTCACACCTTGCACCTCTGTTTCCTTAGGATTGACGGCACGAAGTTCTCCGGCATACTTTCCGGTTATCAGATTCTTCAAGATAGCGCCCCCCGGCTTATGTACGTTATTGGATGCTCCTACCACAACAATGCTGGCAGGCTGAAGCAATTGGCTTGTTATCATAGTCTTTCTATGTTAAGTTATATGAACGAATGCACAAATATACATTTTCTATACAAGAAAGCAATCAAGAGGCGTTGTTTCTTTTTTAATCTAGGACCAAGGCAAGCTTTTCAGCCACATTGCCATGAATCGATCATATACCTTATATCCGTCCGCCGATTTATATATCAATTCCTTTTCGAGCAAAGACTTCAATGCGGTATTCACACTGCTGGGCGCTTTCAAACTATGCTGCTTGATGAAGTCGCCTTTGTTGGGAGATGCCACTACACCCTCGCGAGCAATCGCTTGCATCTGTTGGAACTCGTCAATGGCAAGATAAAAGTGACATTCCTACCATTATCCAAGGCAGAGACTAACTTTTCCGTTTCTGCTTCACGATCACAAAAATAACGAGGACCAGCATAGCCATAAATAAGAAAAGGGTTCTTCTGTACTAATTCTTTTTGCTTCTCCATACTCATTCCATATTTTGCGTTACGCATTTTACGTTACGTAAAATACGCAATAAAAATATCATAAAGCAAGAAATGATGTGTTTTTAACTTGCCCTGTACTATTTCTAAAGTGATAAACCAACTATTATGAATTAAATTATTGTGTTTACAATAATCTAAAACACAATAATCAAAGCAAAAGTTCCGACAAAAGCAGTATCTACCTTACGTTTGATATACAAACCATCCCCTTTGGTCTACAAACTCAGCCCCCTTCCTCCTTTACATCTATTTTTGCCCATCATTATAACACCTCACGCTGGAGAAGTACCTCAGCCACGGATACTACTATCTGTTCACCGGCTCGCTCTTCAACTCCCGTTACTGTGGTGGCGACGGCGTGTGGCACTCTAAAAGAGTATTGCAACTTAAGTGGAGATAACGATCCTACTGCATAGTTTCTCCTCCTCTTGGGAGGAGGAGTACCCGCAGGGGGAGGTGGTAGGAGAAATAAATTCCTTTAAAAGAATGATTTGTTTTCACCTACCACCCCGCCCTTTGGGCACCCCTCCTCCCGGGAGGAGGGGAATGGAGTTACTATTATTGGTCTGATTTCTATATTAGACTCAAGTTATTGTAGTACTTTTGGCAACGGATTAAGACACCTGACGGATGCGGATAAGAGAAAGACAAAGAGTGAGTGCCTCAAACATTACGACCGAGTCTCCCTATCTATAGGACTGTGCCCCTCAGACCTTAGGACTGAGAGGTGAAAAGATCCGGGTCTTTTACCCTAAAACATCCCCATCTTTTACCCCAATACATCCGGATCTTTTGGGGTAAAACATCCGGGTCTTTTTGGAGAATACATCCGGGGGTTCAGACCTCTCAGTCCTAAGGTGAGAGGAGCTAAGTCCTAAGGTGTAACCGGCTAAGTCCCTATGGGTAATCCCTTGAAAATATAGATTGAACATGAACTGTACCAATGATATAAATAATACTTCCCTGCTGCACAAGCTTCTGATAGCTCCGGAGTACAGCATATACAGGCATCTGCTGCTACTATCCGTCATCGCCGTCATATCGCTGAATCAAGCGTTTATGACCTTCCTCAACGGGTTGGATGTTCTGGGCTACAGAATCTATCTGCAAGCCGGACTGACATTTGCCAGCTACATACTGGTGGGCTACTTCAACTTCTTCGTCATGCTGCCACGCTACTTGCTGAAAAGGCGGTATGCACGATACATCGGCATGCTGGCAATATCCATCTTCTTGCTGGTTATCTTCCAGACTAGGGAGGAGTATTGTGTATTGAAGCATTTCCAAATTGTCAATCACTCGTACAACTTTCCCAACATCTTCATCAGCATGCTCTCCGCTTTTGCCCTGATATTCCTCTCCCTCTCCGGCCCCGCCATGACCATACTGCTGAAATACTGGTTGACGGAGAACAAGAAGATGGGCGAGTTGGAAAAGCGGCACGTACAGTCCGAAGTGGAACAACTGAAAGAGCAAGTAAGTCCGCACCTGCTGTTCGGCACGCTGAACCATGCAGGGGTGCAAGCCTTGAAACAACCTTCGGAAGCCTCCGCCATGCTGTTGCGACTCAGCCAACTGCTGCGCTACCAACTGTACGATTGCAACCGCGAACAGGTGTTGCTAAGCGCCGAGATAAAGTTCCTGAACAACTACTTGGAGTTAGAGCAAAGTCACTCGGATATTTTCAGTTTCGCCATTCGTGAGGAAAAAGATATGGCTTATACGCTGGTTGCCCCGCTGCTTTTCATCTCTTTTGTGCAGGCGGCAGTGCTCAAGATATACGAGCAGAACAGCCATACTGCCCTCGAACTGGACTTCAGCAGTTCCGGCGGCAACATCACTTTCGGCCTCAGCAGCACTCCGACGCTTCTGTTCATCGACATCGATTATTCCAAAATCAATCAACGGCTCAACCTGCTGTATCCGGGACGTCACTCCCTGCGCATCTCCGACCGCCGTATCACCTTAAACCTGGAACTATGAAACTACCTCAAATCCAACCCGACCGGAATACCGTGCCCGACCTCTTCGTCAGTCCACGGTTCAGAATACTCAGGCACATCCTGCTGCAACTCATGCTGATGGTGCTAAGCATCAACGTCGCCCTGAACGGGGATGGACAGTTTTACCCAAATCCACAGACCGAAGATCTCGTGTCGTGGGTCTGCCATTTTCTGCTTATCAACTGCACCATATACTTCAACCTTTATCTGCTGGCTCCACGCTATCTGGAAAGAGGGAGGTATAAAAAGTATTTCACGGGTATCGCACTGACCGCGGTATTTATCCTGGCAGGGGTATTCCTGCTGAAAAGTTTCATTTTCAATAATTCTCCAGTCGAGAAATTAGTACGTCCGGCACTCATACTGCTAAGTCTCACTTCGTCCACCCTTGCCATTATCCTGATGCTTGCCGGGACATCCACCTTCTTGCTGCTACGTCACTGGATAGGCTACAACCAGCGCATCAGCGAACTGGAATCCACCACCTTGCAATCGGAACTCAAGCAACTGAAACGGCAAATCAATCCCCACTTCCTGTTCAATATGCTGAACAATGCCAACGTGTTGCTCAAGAAGAATCCCGAAGAAGCCTCGCAACTTCTCTTTAAACTGGAAGACATGTTGCGCTACCAAATCAACGACAGTTCGCAGGAGCGGGTAGCGCTCAGTTCGGATATCCACTTCCTGAGCGACTTCCTCAATCTGGAGAAAATCCGGCGTGACAAGTTTGCGTGCAGCATTGCCAAAGAAGGGAATATAGAACGGATATCGCTCCCCCCGCTTCTCTTCATCCCTTTCGTAGAGAACGCCGTGAAACACAACTCCGACAGCGAACATGGCTCGTATGTACATCTTTCTTTCAAGGTGCGGGGAAACGACCTGTTCTTCGAGTGCGTCAATTCCAAGCCCTTACAGTCTACGGATGGCAGCAAGCAGCAAGTGGGTGGTCTGGGGTTGAAGAACATCACCCGTCGGCTCGAATTGCTTTATCCCGACAGGCATACCTTGGAAACAGAAGAAGATGAAAACAGTTATAAAATAAAATTACACCTTATAGTATGAATTGTATTATTGTAGACGACGAACCCCTGGCACGTGAAGCCATCGAGTTCCTGGTAAAAGACATCTCTTACCTCAACCTTGTAGGCACCTTCAACAACGCCACCTCAGCCGCCCGCTTCATGGAAACGGAGACGGTCGATTTAATCTTTCTGGACATACAGATGCCCGGCATCACGGGGCTGGAGTTCGCCAAGACCATCTCCCGCCGCACGCTTATCATCTTCACCACCGCCTACTCGGAGTATGCACTGGATAGCTACGAAGTGGACGCCATAGACTACCTCATCAAGCCCGTATCGCCCGAACGCTTCTGCAAAGCCACGGACAAAGCGCTTTCCTATCACTCCCTGTTGCTGCAAGAAGAGAAAGAGAACATCGAACCTGCCGCCGATGAATACTTCTTTGTGAAATCAGACCGGAAGTACTTCAAAGTCAACTTTGAGGATATACTTTTTGTGGAGGGGTTGAAGGATTACGTCATCCTGCAATTGGAGGAACAGCGCATCATCACCCGCATGAATCTGAAAGCGATGTACGAGTTGCTGCCTAAAAGCATTTTCCTGCGCGTAAACAAGTCATATATAGTAAATACTACCCGTATCGAAGCGTTCGATAACAATGATATTTTTATCAAGACACATGAGATAGCCATCGGCAACAGTTACCGTGACAGTTTCTTTGAAGAATTTGTCACTCGTAAACGAAAAGCGTAAATACCGACGCTTTTCTATTGCAGCAGACATAAAAACTAAAGTATTTTTATACTTTTGCAGGTGTGTGAGAAAACACTATATCTATGAAAGTATTATTGTTGACATTACTGTATGTCATTTTTCTATCAATCAGCGTATGCTCCTGCCATCACAAGCCTTATCCACGGAGTATGCAAATTGCCGATTCAATCGTAGATACTGCACCGGACAGTGCCGTAGCACTATTGGTACAATTAAAAGACAGCATCCTTTCGGAGCCTAAAAGCACTCAAACGTATTACAACCTGCTTTCCATAAAAGCAAAAGATAAAGCATACATTCCGCATACATCAGATAGTCTTATCCTGCAAGTCATTCATTACTATGAGCAAAGAGAAGATGAAAAGCACCTGCCGGAAGCCTATTACTATGCCGGACGCACCTACAGAGATTTAGGAGATGCACCCCAAGCGCTGGATTACTTCCAGAAGGCAGTAGATAGAATAGGGAAAGGAAAAGATTATGAGCTATATAGCAAAGTTTATAGTCAAATGGGAACATTATTCATGCACCAAGATATCTATAGCGAAGCTATGAAAGCATTTAAAAATGCATGCCATTATGCTTTCTTGACCGAAAACAGCACTGCAATTATATTCAATTTACGCAATATTGGACTTTCATTTGCAGGTTCTAATAATGCAGACAGCACTCTATTCTATTACCACAAAGCCTACGAACATGCCAAATCAATAGGAGACCAAAATTCAATGGACCTAATCACAATAGACTTGGCTAGCTTATACAAACAATTAAAAAAATATGATTCTGCTAAAACCGAATTACAGAAGCTATTCAATATAGATAAGAAGATACGCCAAAGTAGTATATTCTCCATTTATGCTGACCTATATTATCAAATGCAAAACTTAGATTCGGCATCTTACTATTATAATCGTCTTCTGGAAATCGGCACTATCTATGCAAAAAGAACTGCTCACTGGAAACTCGCAAAAATCTCTCAAAGTCATAATGACAATTTAATGCTGATGGACAATATACAAAAGTATATGGATTATAACGACTCTATCCAAAAAGAAACAGATACAGAGACCATCTCCAAAATGCAATCGCTATATAATTATCAGTTACGTGAAAAGGAAAATAGCAAACTTAGAATAAAGAATGCCCAGCAGAAGCTTTATATCACCTACACCATATTCAGTGTAATCATTGTCATTGCATTCATAACAATCTACATACAATACAACTCACGCAAAAAGCATCAATTGGATGAACAACTGAGCAAGCTAAAAAAGCTTCAAGAAGAACAATACCTCAAAAGTACAAAGTTCATTGAAGCCAATAAAATACAAATGCAAAAATTAGAAGATCAGTTGCAAAACAGTACAATAGAGAATAGTACTTTGCTAGCTCTACTCCAAATTCAAAAAGAGCAAATCATACAAATGAACTGTAAGATTGAAACCGATCGTAAAGAGCAAGAAATAGCAGAAATGGCATTTAAACAATCAAACATATATAACCATTTTCATAATGCCATTAATGATGCCAAAATCAAACTAACAAGAGAAGACTGGGACGCTTTACAAAGCCAGATTGATAATTGCTACAAAGATTTCACTACTCGTCTAAGAGCACTATATCCTATCAGTGAGATAGAGCTTCAAATCTGTCTGTTACTAAAAGCCAATATAACGACTACCGGCATAGCGCAATTAACCGGCCGCTCTAAATCCGCTATCGTATCAGCTCGCAAGAAACTATATGAGAAAATACATAATAAACCTGGGAAACCAGAAGAATGGGATGCCTTTATCGCTACCTTCTAATTTGTAAAATCATACATTTCTTGTTGTAAATACTATTATAAGATTGAAAACCGCACAAAAACCGCACACATTTAGCTAGTGAAATAACAAAATCCGAGCTAATTTTGTGACTATAACTTAAAAAAATAAAGCCATGAAACATTTCATTTTTGCATGTGTCACTTTACTATTTGCTTTTCAGTCTTTAGCGCAAGCAATAGACATTAAGTTTATTCCGGAAGAAACAGCAGAAGATTACCGTTCTGTTTCTGTAAAACCCACTGCGTCTCTTAATGGAAATATCATTAGTATTTCCGCCCCTGTTACTTTAAGTAATGTAAGTGTCGTTGTGAAAGACATGACCGGCAATGCGGTTTATTCCGAAACAATCGCCATTCCTGCCAGACAGTACTACTCAATTGTACTGGATAACGTAGAAGATGGAGACTATACAATTGAAGTAACATTTGGAGATAAATACTTCCTAGGGTATTTCACGATACAGTAATTCGATAACCTAAATCATCTTTCTATAAAAAGGCATAATAGCAAGTACAATAAACTGTATACTACCATTATGCTTTCATCTCAAAATCCGCACAGAGATTTTATATCTACTATAATGACAAAGGAGCATTCTTGACCACTAATCATGCTTCTTCTGTATCGTAAATCGTATAAACTTATATACGGTACATATTTTTATTTCCTTTACCAGCTATCTTACCCATAACTAGATTTTCAAAGTAACAATTAACCTAACTTGCAATAGAAAAATGAATGATATATTCTATAGACTTCGGACAATCATAAATAAGATTCCCCGAATCATACTTACAACCATCTTATTATGTGCTATAGTACTCATTCCTTATCAGGAAACCATAACAGGAGAAGTTATATTAGCTAATATTGAAAACCAAGACGTATGCGTTATCGGGCAACTACCCTACCAATATATCACAAAACTTAAAAAGGGAGACTGCGTTAAGATAGAATTCGATGGGTTCAGCGCTAAGGATGAAGGAAAACATACCGGCTATATCAGTCATATTAATACAGAAACTAAAAAAACTCCAGAAGGAGTATTTCTAACATATACCATCTTATTAACCAATAACCCTTTTATGTTTAAAGGGATGAGAGGAAGAGCATCAATCTTTCTATCAAGGAAGAATCTCCTGACAAGGGCCTTGGAATTATTCGACAACCTATAATCTGTATCCATCTCCAGCGAACTATATACCTCAGCTATCAAATCTGCCACTCCCTCAACTTCAAATTTCACAGCGGGTTGTGTTGTAACCGGTGCAGACAAACGCGTGGGTCTATAACTCACGATATACCCCGATTTGGGACGTGAAACAATAAATCCATCTTTCTCTAATTCATAGTATGCCTGAATTGCAGTATTCAAGCTTACCCCATTTTCATTACTGATGGTACGTAGAGAAGGTAGTTTCTCTCCTATTTTCTTAAGTTATTTCCGGAATAGGAGATTCATAAAACTGATTATTTAGGAGAAAATAGCTATCTTTGCGCCCTGTAAAAGCGTTCATAACAAAAGAGATACATATTACACAATGGAAAAGAAATTCAAACGTACCACCGTGACTTCGGCTCTGCCATACGCAAACGGGCCTGTACATATCGGACACCTTGCCGGTGTCTATGTTCCTGCAGATATCTATGTTCGTTACCTCAGACTAAAAAAAGAGGATGTAGTCTTTATAGGAGGTTCCGATGAACACGGAGTGCCCATCACTATCCGTGCCAAGAAAGAAGGTGTTACTCCACAGGATGTGGTAGACCGTTATCATTCTCTTATCAAGAAATCTTTCGAAAACTTCGGCATTTCATTTGATATATATAGCCGGACCACTTCTAAAACTCACCATGACACGGCTTCCGACTTCTTCCGCAAACTGTACGACAAAGGTGAATTCATTGAAAAGACCAGCATGCAATATTATGACGAGGAAGCCAAGACTTTCCTTGCCGACCGCTACATCACTGGCGAATGCCCTCACTGCCATTCAGAAGGTGCATACGGTGACCAATGCGAAAAATGTGGTACCAGCCTCAGCCCCACAGACCTTATCAATCCGAAGAGTGCCATCAGCGGAAGTGAACCCGTAATGCGTGAAACCAAGCACTGGTACTTACCTCTGGACAAGCACGAGGAATGGTTACGCCAATGGATTCTGGAAGATCATAAAGAATGGCGTCCAAACGTATACGGTCAATGCAAGAGCTGGCTCGACATGGGTTTGCAGCCACGCGCCGTTAGCCGTGACTTGGATTGGGGTATCCCTGTTCCGGTAGAAGGTGCCGAAGGAAAAGTGCTTTATGTATGGTTTGATGCCCCTATCGGTTATATCAGCAATACCAAAGAACTGCTGCCCGACTCTTGGGAAACTTGGTGGAAAGATCCCGAAACACGCCTTGTTCACTTCATCGGTAAGGACAATATCGTATTCCATTGCATCGTATTCCCTGCCATGTTGAAGGCTGAAGGTAGTTATATTCTGCCGGACAATGTACCCAGCAATGAGTTCCTGAACCTGGAAGGAGACAAAATATCGACTTCACGCAACTGGGCAGTCTGGTTGCACGAATACTTGGAAGATTTCCCCGGCAAACAGGATGTACTTCGCTATGTACTTACAGCCAATGCTCCTGAAACTAAAGACAATGACTTCACCTGGAAAGACTTCCAAGCTCGCAATAACAATGAGTTGGTAGCCGTTTATGGTAACTTCGTAAACCGTGCCCTGCAACTCACCAAGAAGTATTTTAACGGTGTAGTTCCGGCAGCCGGTGAGTTGAATGATTACGACCATGAGACATTGAAAGAGTTTGCGGATGTAAAAGCAGAGGTAGAGAAGCTGTTGGATGTATTCAAGTTCCGTGATGCCCAGAAAGAGGCAATGAACCTTGCCCGTATCGGTAACAAGTATCTGGCTGATACCGAACCGTGGAAGATTGCCAAAACAGATATGGATCGTGTTGCCACCATCCTGAATATCTCGTTGCAGCTGGTTGCCAACCTTGCCATTGCTTTCGAGCCGTTCCTGCCGTTCAGCAGTGAGAAACTTCGCAAGATGTTGAACATGAACAATTTCGATTGGGCAGAACTGGGTCATACCGATTTGCTTCCTACAGGACACCAATTGGGTACTCCCGAACTGTTGTTCGAGAAACTGGAAGACGACGTTATCCAGGCGCAAGTAGACAAATTGTTGGCTACAAAGAAGGCCAATGAAGCAGCCAACTACAAAGCCAATCCTATCAAACCGGTTATCTCTTTCGATGATTTCGAAAAGCTGGATATCCGTGTAGGTACTGTATTAGAGTGCGAAGCCGTACCCAAGATGAAGAAGCTGTTGAAATTCAAAATAGCCGACGGACTGGAAAACCGTACTATCGTCAGCGGTATTGCCGAACACTACAAACCGGAAGAA
>OHGT01000503.1_pt1 | contig 26878 bp, 27 predicted proteins | sample 1567861 | NCBI WGS metagenome assembly OHGT01 (sample SAMEA3879533, study PRJEB24766) | human gut metagenome | biome: human-associated habitat; feature: feces | place: USA | collected 1985/1987 | reverse complement strand
TCGGTCAACTCACAAACACTTGATGAATGCCCCATGGCATATAAACCTATTGAAGATATTGTAAGCAATATAGAAGAAACAGCAGAAATCAACGACATTTTAAAACCGATTTATAATTTCAAGGCGGGTGAAGAATAAACATGAAAAAATATCCTCGCATTTACAGTCTGTCTACCATTGGTATCATACATCATCAAGAAAACGATTACATTTTTCATCCCGCTCGTACCGATTTTATTGGTGATAGCGGTTCCGGAAAAAGTATCATAGCTGATTTACTGCAACTTATATTTGTAGGTTCTTCCGCCTTCCGTTCTGCAACAATTCCAGTCAAGGGTAAACGGGAGCCCGATGGTCTCGTATTGCGTTCACCTGGCAAATCCTCAGATTATGGGTATGTATTTGTAAATATAGAAATAAACAACGGGCAGTTTATTACGGCAGGCGCCTACCTCGAAAGCACTTCCAAAGCTACACGCCCTTTTATCGTACAAGCAGGACTCGCTATTGAACAAGATAACCTTACCCCTATGTCAAAACCTCTCTATGCCGCTGACTTTCAAGATGACAAATGCATCATTCCATTAGAAGACATTATCGAATACATGGAAGATAAAGAATTAATATTTAAGGACTGGCAACGAATCTCATATTTTCACAAAGTGCTCTATAAAAATAGAATATTACCTCTTGACCTTACAGACAAAGATAAAACACTAAAAGATTATGCAAAGATTATTCAATCTTTTTCACGAGGCAAAGAACTTGATACCACAAGAAGTTCCAGTCTGTTAGATTTCTTATTTGGGCAAGAAAAAGGAAAAGAGTACATGAACAAATATAAATTAATTGTAGAAGAAATAGAAAAAAATGCAGTAGACTATGGGAAAAATAACAACGAAATTATTCTGCTAACACAAAAATGCCTTCAAGTTAGTGATCTATATAAATTGTTCATAGAAAAGAAGAAAGCAGAAAAAATATACCGGACCTATCAATATGTGTGTTTACAAAGAACTTATAATTCAAATAAAGAAATCATCCAAAAAGAGCTCTATGCTTTTTTACAAGCTTGGAAAGATTTATCAGGATTACAAGAATTGGTCCAAGATGAATTAAAAGAGGCACAAAAAAGTTATAATAAAAGAAAGTTAGCTTACGAAGAAATAAGTGATATTTACAATGAATGGAGACAAAAAAAACGTTTATTGAATAATGCCTACAACATAATCGAACAGTTAAACATTCCTCCTAAAGATCTAGCAACCTGTTACGAACAATATAAAGTACAAGAAAAAGAGTACATTTACTATACGGATTTGAAGGATAAATTGGATGACTCACATTTAACTGTTCTTTTTATAAACTCAGGTTGGAAAAATGGATTAATTGCTGGAAATGATTTTTATCGTAAACAAACAGATGAACTACGTAACCGGCTATCACAATTACATGTAATAGAACAATACCACGATATAAACAATCCCAGTTCTCTTATACGTTGGGCCTTGTCATTGGAACGTAATTTTACAAAAGAAGAAGAAAGCTTGATTTATCATTTTCAGAAATATGGAATGAATAAGCCTAATCAACCTATTCCCTTTGACCGCTATGTTTCTTCCCCTGAGGAATTACTAAGAAACATAAAAATAGAAACTAATAAAGAAGGGTTTTGGATAAATCTCGGCGGAATAAACGAGTATGTAAACTACGTGACAGAAAACCAGCAATGCCTCAATAGTGATCGAAAAACGATTTTGCAGTATTTTCAATCGCAGGCAGTCAATATTGAACAAGAAAAACAAACAATTGAAAAAGAATTAGAGCAATGGAACAAATTATACAGAATAATAAATTCCCTTGACACAGCAACTCGTTCAATAGATGTATTTTTCCATAAACCTGAAATAAAAGCATTTCAGAAAATAGCAGTTTTCAATATCTCTCCCGAACAAATGAAACTGTTTGTGAATAGTTTAGCAGAAAAAGAATTAATAGAACAGTCAGAAAGAAAAACGAAAGAAGAACAAACATTAATGTACAACCAACTTACACAAATTAAAAATATAGTTGAAATATTCCCTAATCTTATAGAAAAAACAGTCAATTTATTAGTCTCAACATCAAAGAAAATAAAACCATACGAAACAGAATGGAATACTTTTTTATCAACACAGACTATTCAAGCTTATAGAAAAGAAGATTACATAAATGCAGATAATAAAACAGAGTTTTTTAAAGATGAATTAACCATATTAAGTAATACATTAAATAAATGCGAAGAATTAATACAAGCTGTAACAGATTTAAAAAATCGGGAAAATCACCTGAATACAATTAAAACTGAATATAGATCACTTTATGCGGATTTACCCTCCATTGATAATTATCCGATAACAAGTAAAGAGTCAGTAGAAGAAGCTAAAGACCTCTATATCACAAAGGACACTGCCTACGTTAATCAATATACCAACATAGTAAAAGGATTCATACCAAATGAACAATATAAATTTGAGACTAGTCATAATTTTAACGAGTTAATAGCAAATTTATTACCTGATTTATTCCCGGAGGATATGATTATTGAAGAAGAAGTCGTCGGTAGAATCAAAAAAAGGCTCGAAGATATTAATGAAAAGAACAGAGAACTGAATAGTAAAAAAATAAGCAAAATCCAAGATTTATTAACAGAAGTAAAACGGCAAGTTGAAATACAATGGGATGAGATTCGTCGCATAAACCGCTTCTTTACGAGTAGCAGAAAAAAGATATCTGGTGTATATAATATGAAACTTGAAAGAACTGAATCTTTGCAGTTTCCCATTAACTGGTTAAGCCTATTTAAATATAAAACACCTTTGGATAACATGGCAGATATGTTCGAAGTATCCATTTTAAACGAATTAAACACACAAGTATCCATTCGTGAAAAAATAATGAAAGCTTTCCGTGAAATAACCAATAATTACTCTAATGACATAACGTTGGAAGATTTGTTAAATCCTAATTCTTATATAGAACTAAGCCTTGACATGAAAAATCGTACTGGGCGTAATAATAAAGGAAGTACAGGACAAACATATGCTGCTATTGCCCTTCTATGCATAGCCCGCCTCTCTATTGTCGGTAGCAAGAACAAAGCGCAAGAAGATGGATTAAGATTTATGCCTATTGATGAGGCGGAAGGATTAGGTAGTAATTTTGACTTGCTAAGTGATATTGCAAAAGAATACGATTACCAAATACTAACCTTTTCAATTAATCCGTTGGGTAAATATGATGAGCAACATGTATATATCCTTAACCGTAATCCAGATGTGGAAGAAGAGGTTAATTACGCTCCTATAGAGATACGTAGCCGTAATGATATTGATCCCGAATTAGCTAATTTTATAAATGCAAATAATTATGGAAACTGACTTAACTTGGCGAACACTCACCTCTATGTATTCTCTTTACGAAGGAAATAAAATACCAGCAACAAAGAAAAATGATAATAAGTTCCGAAATTTAATCAGTAGAAAACTAGTTCAATACCAACCAGGCAATCATAATTATTTAATTAAAAGTGAAAAGTACAACGCTTATTTTGCTAAACATTATCTAGAAGAATATTTAGAATACGACTGTTTTTTAAAGTCTGTACAACCAGATATAACCGGTCGACAAACATATACTATTAACGATATTCGTTCTTTACAATTTATTGCAGAGAATAGAGAACAAATTCGGAGTTCTCTCACAACTCGACATACATTTAGTGAAGAGTTTTTTGAACATGGTGGAAGTAAACATTTAGATACTTATCAAAGTTTGAATGAACTGGTACTTTCCATTTTAGGAATAGAAGATTATCCTTTAGAGGATCCTAAAATGCATCAATGGAGATTCGTTGTAGATGTCGGAGAGCCACGTTGTATTGTATTGTGTGAAAACCTTAATTTTCTGAAAATGCCCCGTATTGCTCGTGAACACAAAATCGAGTTATGGTATGTAGGTGGAAATAATACAAAAGGAACACATTTTATTGATGAAAAGAAATTGGATAAGCTTTTATTTTATTCTTGCGATTGGGACTATAATGGTCTGGAAATCTATATCCGACTAAAAAATATTTTTCAGAAAAAGGGATGTGATATAAAGCTTCTTTATCCTTCAGAACCGATAAAAAAGTACCCGATCAATATGAAAAAGCATAGTAGTAAATGGAAAAAGGCACTTCCCTTTTCAGAACTAGACCAATCCTATTTTACCTCTAAAGAAATTCGTTTGATTAATGAGTTGATAAGTACAAACAAATGGATAGAAGAGGAAACAAATGATTTAGTAACTATGGTAAAAGAATATATTGATTTTGAAAAGCAATGAATAAAAGACTAAAAAGTACATTATAAAAACATCCTAATTATTAACAAGAAACAAAGTATAGCATGGCAGTGTGCTGCGAAATGCAGTACACTGCCATGCTTATTATCTATACTATTTGAAAGATGACATAATCAATAAATATCCTAACATACTTCCTTAAAAGAGCTATTAAAAAAGTGTTCTACAACTTCCTATATGGCAAAATATCAACAACAAATATCTACAATTAAACAGCCATAGCATCTAAATTCAGAAAGGTATATGTTCAAAAAGTAATCCGATATAAGATACCCAATGTAAGTTTCAAGTCTTTTCTGTTAGTTCCATACAGAAATTCATATTTCAACTTCTTACCTGCAAAAATAGTCCGTGTCCTCCGGATTGGACAAGGCAGCCCTATGGGCTGGTTGGCAAGCAAAAAATCATCCTCGCTACGCTCCGGTATTTTTTCCTGCCAAGCCTTGTACAATCCCGGACACGAACAGCCCGGCAAGTAAGAAATCGAAATACTGGCTCCACAGAGCCGGTGATGTCTAATTTAAATCATTTAAGTATGGCTGAAATAACAGAAATGCAGGTTCACGAAGAACGAGTAATGAACCTTGTAGAAAGTAGTGGTAACCGGACAATCACTCCGCTTACAGAAACAAATGCACACCGCGTAAAATCCATCCGGCAGATCGGAACAAGCAGGGATGCGGTCGCCTTCCATTTCCGCAAGAAAAGCACAGGTATGCACATGTATATCCATACCTATACGGAAAACGGTGAAGAAAAGGAGCTGCATCCTGCCGACTTCAAGAGTTGGGAAGCAGTAGAGTTCAAGTATCCCGGTTATCTGGAAGAACTGGAAAAAATCGCCACTGACGCCTATCGTTGGAATTCCCATGATCCGGAAGCGAGAGCTGAAACAGACATCATGGGATATGAAAAGCAACTCCATGAAGACCTGAAGAAAATACCGGAAACAAAAAAACAGGATTACATCAATACTTACAAAAGTAAAATATCCGTTTTATTCCACAGCCTATCACGCTGCGCAAACCCGATGGTGACAGGACGGGGCGGATTCAATTTCCAAAGGAATGAAAAAGCACAAAATAGCTATCAGAACAGATACGACGAATTCCTACAATGGCGTGAGAAATTTCTAAAAGCCATGCAACTGCTCATGGAAAGAAACAGGCCCGAAGAAGAGAAACGGGAGGAAACATGGCACAGGCTGAAACGTGAAATTGCAAGCAGCGCGGATACGATCCATGAAATTGATACGGGAAAAGCCAGAGGATATAACCGGGCACTCTTCGTAAGCAGCATTTTCAACAAGGTCAGTACATTTGCCGGCCATGGTGAGGTGGAGATCGTACAGAGGGCTATCGATTTCATTTCCGAATACAATACCGGTGTAAAAAAGCCTGTCATCACACCACGACACCGTTTCTTCCAACTCCCTGAAGCGGCCAGACGGATGCGGGAAAAATTAAAGGTAACCAGAGAGCAGGAGAACAGGGAAGTAACATTTGAGGGAGGAACCCTCGTCTGGAACTATCAGGAAAGACGTCTGCAGATTCTTTTCAACAAAATACCGGAAGAGAGCAAACGCCGGGAACTCAAATCATCCGGTTTCCATTGGTCACCCAAGAACAGGGCATGGCAGCGGCAACTCAATCCGAATGCAGTGTCTGCAGCAAAGAGAATCTTAAACCTCCAAAATATCTGACCATGAAAAAAGAACATCTCAAATTTGTCATTGACTCCCGCTGTTTTCGCGGAAGCTGCATCACATCCATGTCGGACGGCATACACTGTGACTACGACGGCAGCACACTGGAAGAACTCAAGAAACAGGAGAACAATCCTTTTCTGATTGCGGTAACAAGAAATACCATATACAAAAAGTCACGTATTTATGACAGATCATTATGCCGCCCCTTTCATGAGATAACGGAAGAGGACTATTATAACTGTATGAATGAGCTGCCTCCCGTCCGTCTGAAACATCATTCATTCTTTCTCGGTGAGCCCTACCATGGGAGCCTGTATATGTTCTGTTTCACCATCGGAAAGCGCTTTTTCCGGGGACTGCGTCCGGTCATGACGCCACAGACCGAGCTGGAATGGCAAATGAACGAGCATTACCGCAACATCACATTCAAGGGTAAAATCACCAAAGGAAAAGCGGAGAGAATTACAGGCAAGGACAAGCAGGAGATTATCACCATTCCCAATTCATTCACCGACAAGGAAAACAGGGAACGTTTCATCTGCAACATAGTGACCGGACAGAATGACGACGGGGACATCCGCAAAGCCAGAAAAGACATGGCAAACATACTGATCAGCCTGAGGAGACATCATTTCCTGTATTTCTCCGGATATGGCAGCCATGATGACATGGAAACATTTCTGGATAAAGTGGAGAACAAAAGATACACCATAGTAGCAAACGGAGCTTTCTTCCAGTTTCCTTTATGTCGTGATTCCGTCTCATTTATCGGAACCGTCAAGGAAACCGGAGAGACCTTCTTCTACCGGATTTATGACCGGGAACTGTTCCTGCACGTCCTGTACAGGCTCCGAACCGTCAAGAGGGAAAATACCATCTGAATAAAAACAATCCTACAAAAAATACAACCGTCATGAAGAATACAAAATCATGGAAAGATTATGTTCCCCAGTCGGTCAGCCTGTATCATGCGGACTACCGGGAGAACCTGGATGAGTACGAGGACCTGCAGGACCGGTGCATACGAGAAAACAATCTGAAGAAGGTCTATGAAAGAGTCCTCAAACGTTATCGTGAGCAGGAAGCGGATAACCTTCTCCGGATACTCGATGAAATCAAAGAAACGATGGTCATAGATGGAAGACAGGAAGAGTTTGAGAAGTATTATAACGAAATCACGGAGCTGATCCGCCTGAGAAATGATACCGATCCGATCGACTCCCTTATTAAGAATTCCTCCGCCATCAATATGTTCTACTCTCCCGGCATAGAAATAGAAGAGCATATCGGAAGAGAATCCAGAGCCATGTCCTGCTACAAAATCAGGCGCGCCCTGAAACTGAAGAAAGGACAGTTTGACATGCTAATTGAAGAACTGGTGGATAACGCCACATACGGCGGTGAACTACGTATTTATTTCAATGCCGGGTTCAATGAACTTGTCACAAACGACAACGGAAATGATTTCAGGACCATACGTTTCCACGGGGATGTCATCGTAGCCGTCGCCAACAGTTTCAACGGTTCCGGCCACCACATCAGCCTGCCCCTGGACATTACGTTTCCATTCGTCAGGGACAGATTATTTGTAGATTCACAGGTACGTTATTCCTATGCAACCGAAGTATGCGGAATGTGCAGGGACTGGTGCGACTCCACCAGCTGGGAAACCGGATACAAAACTGTCGGGAATACAGGCAGGAACAGGCAGAAAGAAAAACATCATTAACCAATTAAAACGGAATATCATGAAAATCATGTGCAACCAGGAGTACTATGAACAGGTAGTACAGTATGCGGAATCAATCAGGGACACTTCACTGCAGAACTGCATGGAACGCCTAAAAGCATGGGAAAAGAATCCGGACCGCCCATGTGAGATAGAACTATACCACGACTGGGCGCCCTATTCGTTCGGATTCACCCAAAGATACCCGGACGGCAGCAGAGGGATTGTCGGAGGGCTTCTCTATCACGGTTCACCGGATGAATCGTTTGCCGTACAGCTGACTCCCTTCAAAGGATGGCAGATACACACTTAAAATTTCCGGAATATGGAAGAATGGATGCAGTACGCCAAAGACATGGCGAAAGCGGAAAAGGAGCTGAAGATCGAACAATGGGTAATCATCTCCTTTTACAGAGTTACGGAGCGGGGTGAAAAGATCCCGCTCTTCAAGTACGACCTGCCACGCCGGGTGGCGGACAAATATGACTGGGTCATACTATGGCGGAAGGCAAAACTGACCTGCCGGTATCCCAGAGGAAAGGTTACGCATACATACTACCTGTATGACAGGCATAGCGGGGAAGACTATTCATTCGGTTCCTGCCTATCTTCACTGGCGTCCGCCAAAGCGCAGGTTACAAAAATGGAACGGACCATAAAGGAATATGTCACATGGCAAAGGCGGAACAACCTCTTCTTTGACGAACAGACGGACGAAATGCTTCAGAAGGCTGTAGCCAAACTCAAAACAAAAAAGGAGAATGTGCAGAAAGCTGAAAAACGGCTGCATCAGAAAGTCGAAAAGCACCAATGCGAAATACGGAAATAACAAAACGAATTACGCATTCTCATTTCTTGCCGCAAAGATAGCCGTTTGCCGGGCGGATTGCGCAAGGCGGTCCTGCGGACTGGTTGACCGAAAAAAAATCATCCTCGCTACGCTCCGGTATTTTTTTCCGCCAAGCCTTGCCGTAATCCCCGGCAAACGGGCAACACACCCGACAAGAAATAAAAATGCCTGTCTTACGCAGGCTCATGTATAACTAAAATCAATCAGTCATGATTACGGATGAAAGAACCCAGAACAAACTGTACGCGGATACGGAAACGACACTCTTCCGGTTGGAAAACAAGCCGGAAGCGATATCACGGATAATGGAAATCATACGGGATACTCCCGAATATGTGCAACTTATGCATTCTCTTCCCACATACGCGGAAGAAGACCGGCAGGCGGCATGGTGGCAAGGCAAGGAATCGGGCTCCCTGCTGGCAGAACTGCTGCATGTACTTGAACTCTACACACCGGAAGGATTCATACTGGGACCGGTGAGCGGCAGAACGCACGCTTTCGGATATGCAGACCCGGAATATGTAAAGAATCTGATCTACAGGATAGAGATCGAGCTTGACTGGGGATATGTGTATGGGAAAAAGAACGAATACAGAAAGAAAAAGAAACTATATGCGGAAATAGCGGAGATATTCACCGCGGGCGGATATACGGCAGAGATGGGAAAAAGAGGAAAAGGATGCAGGATAACAAAAGGGAATACAAGGCTGTATTCGCATTATGGCTGGATCACCGGCCAATGTGATGCCACACACCTGGTCGGGGTGGTTACCCTGCTGCTCGGGGAGAGCAGGAGATTCAGATTTATAAAATGTGCCCTGCTTGATTTTGTATTCAGTTTCACCAGGGAAGAGGAGCTCGAATATTACCGGCAACAACACAAGACAACCATATACTATCAGATATTCGACCTTTTCAGAAGGAAACCGTGGACCGTTACCGACAATCTCATGACGGTAGCTTCAGAAATCAATATACCGACAAAAGAGCATCCGGAAGGATTAGACTGTGATTGCCCCGCCTGTCAATATGTCCGGGAAGCCTACCGGAAACTCATAGAAAACGGTTATCTGGAAGAATACACCCAAACCCGGATCAGAGAAAAGACCCTATGCGCAAGGGCTACCGAAAAAGGAATATCAAAAAATATATTTTATGGAACTCAGCTATAGCCGGTTATTGCTCATCTCCCTGTGGCAGTACAACCACCATGAGGAGGAAGGGCTGACCCGGAGTCTTTTCGAAGAGACCTTCGGCAAGACGCAGGGCAGCCATTATTACGACAAGTGGATAAACTCTTTCAACCGGAACCTTTGGGACATGATCGCTTATTTCAGGGGGGAAGGTGAAAACGGACAGAAGTTCTGTGACATGTTGGGCAAACAAATCGAAGTATACCGTGAAAATAGAAAACACTATGGAATTTACTGACCTTTATACAGTGGAAAGCCTGCAATGCTTCAACGGTTTCCATAACCGCGGGTATCAGGTAAACCGGAGTGACACGGACAAGGTAAACCGTCTCATTGCAACAATCCGGCAGGAACGGGAAAAGAACATCGGACCGGTAGCCGGTGACAGCATAGAGTATACCTGCCGGAACGGCGACTGGTTCCATTCGGCACATATCGAGGACATACGGAACGGGCATTTAAAAATCTGTCTTTCCGGGAGCGTTCCATTCTGCTATGAGAACGGCGCCAGTACCGGCTATAATGTCCATGAAGGGATATGGACTTATCCGGGAAAGGCTCTCCTGAAACCGGCAGGCAGCAGGCTCAAACAGTTCAGGACATGGGGACATACCGGAAAATGCGCCAACGGAGAAGTATATTTCATGGCCTTCGTACGTTCATGGAAATATACGGAGCCGGAACCCCTATACGACAGATATACCACCAGGCACTGGAGCAAATATCTCATCAACAGGCTGCCTGATCCGGAAAACAAAGGCGAGTTCTTCTATATGTCCGAAGGATTCACCCTCTATTCCCGTGCGGAACTGGACAAGCTTGTCAGGATGCTTCACGGGAAACTCTTCACTGGAATACACAGGAACTCGCTCGTCCTGTGGGGATACCACATGACCTGGGAACTACTCACGGAACAGGAATGGAACAATACAAAAGCCGAAATACACATATCCTTTCTCGGAGAGTCCCCCGTAAAAATAATAACCTGCGATGATAACCGTACAATAACCGTCTATAAAAAGAAATGACAATGGCAAAATACGAAACTCCTCCCCCGGTCCGTCCGCTTGAAAAGCTGATAACGGATTTCTCCTACACAAACGGACTCGACCCCGTCAATGTACTCAATGATTTACTGACCTATATCATCCACGGATTTTCTCCCGGTGCTCCCCCACTACAGAGCTGGAAATACAAACGGCAGCAGAACATGAAATTCATGGAAATGGTCACCGAATGGGTACGGCTCATGGCAAGCCGGATAAAGGATGATACAAGCTGGTATGACCCTTTCGGGGATTTATACATGGCACTGGTTTCCAGAAGTGCCCAGCAGTCACAGGGGCAATTCTTCACTCCGGTAAATATCTGCGACCTCATGGTGCTGTGCACCCAAACGGAAGAAAAAAAGACCGGCCAGAGGATGGGTGACCCGACATGCGGAAGCGGAAGGTTGCTGCTGGCCTATCATGTACGGAATCCGGGAAACTACCTCATAGGGGAAGACATCAACCGGAACTGCTGCCTGATGACTGTATGCAACATGCTCATACACGGATGTGTAGGAGAAGTCATCTGTCATGACAGCCTGAATCCCGGGAATTTCGTAGACGGCTGGAAGGTCAATCCGATACTTACCCGGACAGGCATTCCTACGATAGAGAGAATGAGTATGGAAGAATACCGGGCAGACAGGAATCTGCCCGCATCCCCTTATCTCATACATAAAACAGCCGCAACGGGTGAGAAAAAACGCAAGGCAGACAGTCTCTCCGCCTTGCAGACAACTTTCAATATGTAACAGTAATTCCGGGAACCTTATGAGTAATCCAATCATCAGTAGCATCTGCATCTCATGTAGTTGTAACGGGCGGAAAGTCCGGGACTGGAGAATGGTTATATACAATATTTATAGGCATGCTATCGGTATGCCCAATTTATTTATCAACCCTTTAAACACAGCAATTATGGAAGTAACAGTAATGCCGAACGCTGCATCGGTACAAAAGCAGCAGGGATTGAACCAGGTAGTTATAAACAAGGTTCAGAAAATGATCGAAGGAAAGCAGCAGAGTGTCATGGGAACAATCAACCGCCTGCTCGAAGAGGGAAAAATAGCACAGGATTTCATCGCGCCCATCGGGGTGAACCTGCGTAATGAGGACCGCCATCCGGTCATTACATTCCAGGCGGATGAGCAGGTACAGATGAACATGCCGGAAGGAAATTTCAACCTGCACGGGAACGCCATCAGCCAGATTTCCGAAAAGATGAACATTCCGGCCAAATATCTCAGGGAACTTTCCGCAGGGGACGCCTGGCAAAAGCAGTTGTGCGCAACCATCCTGAACGAACATTCGGGATGGACAGGGCGTACACGGGTGCTCATCCGGGCGATAGGCACGGAAATCCGGGGTGTACTCTCCGACTCGTACCGGCGGCTCAATTCAGTGGACATACTCACCGCATTCATCAGGGAAGCGGCAAATAACGGAGCTGTCGTATCGGATGCCTATATGAATGACACCAAAGTATGGTGCGAGACAATTCTTCCTACACCGGTTGAAATACCCACCCGTAAAAACGGGACGGTGATCATATTCGCGGGAGCAAGGTTCAGCACATCCGATTTCGGAAACGGTTCGGTGGACATGCGCTCGTTCCTGCTCAACGGGGCTTGTCTGAACGGGATGGTACGCGAATCGGTCATGCGGCAGATTCATCTGGGAGGACGTCTGCCCGATACGCTTGCGCTCTCACAAAGGACCTATGAGCTGGATACGAAGACCACCGTCTCGGCTGTTAAAGACCTGACAAAAGGGCTTTACAGCAGGGACACGATCATGCAGAAAGCCATCGAAATTCAGGGAGCGTCGGAAATAGACGTGGATTTCGACAAGGAACTTAAATCTCTGGTACAGCGTGGCGCGTTGCTAAAAAACGAAGGGCGGGAAGTGGAAAAGCTCCTGATGAACAATAACCCTGATGACGGTATAACAGGCGGGGCAACACTCTGGAAACTGGCACAAGGCATCACTGCCTTTGCACGGGAACAGGAACCGGAACGCAGCAGGGAGCTGCATGAAATATCCGGGCAACTGATGAACCGGGTGAAAAATAACTAATATGGAATCATAGAATGAAAAATCAACAGAACTTGCCGGACAATAGAAGGGCCGGCAAGTAACTGTAAAACAGAATCATTCACAATGGACAAATTACCGGACTATAAAAATAGTTCGCAACTATATACTTTATTGTACCAATGATTGTGTATAATGACTGGCTGGACTTTAATGTGCCAATTTATGCTTTAATATATTATCCAACAAATGGCATGACTATTATCTCACTAGCTCTTTGACCTTAAGATTTGATATTTTATCAACTTTTTCTTTATATCTAATCTTACCTTGATATTGTTTTGGAGATGATTGACAGCTCTTTAATTTTTCTAAAAATTCTTTGGTAACGTCTAACTTATTATTGTAACATATAATTCCTGTTATAGAAGGAAGATGGGTTTGATAGTGAGTTTTCTGATGACTAATCACAAAACCAGTTTTTGTGATTATTTGAATAATATCGGGAACCAGTTTTTTAAAATCAACAGAAGATGAAAAAGTTAAATCGTCCACAAAAGAAGTGAAAGATATGTTGTGTTTTTGAGCAAATAAGCTTAATTCATTTCCAGTTTTTGTAAAAACCAAATTTGCAATGTAAGTAGAAGTTGGGGCACCTTGAGGAACATGCCCTTTAAAGGTAGTTAACTTTGTTAGTAAACTCGCAACGTCAGGAGAAAAGTTATATGATATAAACATTTCATACACCATTTTATTCGTTATGCTAGGGAAAAAGTTGGTTAGGTCTGTTATAAACTTAAACTTTTTACCTTGGTGTACTTTGGCGTTTAATACATTATCTTTACCTTTTGTACCTCCAAAAATGTATGTAGGAACGGGTATTTTTTTTAGTATTTCTCTATTGATTCTTTTCTGTATCTCTTTTAACCCCAACAAACTTGGATTGATGATTCGTTTCTTCTGATTTCCAAATTTATCTGTTTTAGGTGTTCCATTTTTATTAAATTTCTCTATTGCATATTCTTTATAATAATGGGGTATCGTCTCTTTGCGTGCGAAAGACAATAATTCTTTTTCAGAAATTCGTAGTGTATATGCAAGATGTTTAATGCTCTGTATCATATTATTTTTCAATATCGTCAGAAAAGAATTGATTTATAAGTGATTTTATAGATGGCATTAAAAGTTCATAGGCTTCCTGCTTTCGTTCTACTATATCACTTTTTTCAAGTGAAAGAAAATATAAAATAGGTAATGGCAAATTTAGATTTTCTGCTATTTTTCTGAGTAAAGATGTAGTGGGTTCTTTTACATTATTCTCTATTTGCGATAGATAAGTTTGAGTTATCCCACACATTTTAGCAAATGATTGTTGCTTTAATCCCTTGCTTTTTCTGGTTTCTTTTATGATTTTTCCTATATTCATTATTTTATAAAAAAAGAGGGGTACAGATTAAAATAGAAGATCTTTAAAAGATATAAAAAAACGAGCTATAACAGAAACTGAATTTAAAATAGAAGTCCAATCAATTGGGACTTGCTGTTTTTGCAGCTCTAATTGCTTCATACAATCTTGTAAAAGAACTCTTTCTTCATCTGTAAGTGAACAACGGTTTTTTGAAAGGATAGTACTTATTCCTCGAATAAGACTATCAATGTCTTGTTTGATAATTTTTGTATTCATACGAATATTAATTTAAAGTTAATACTAAGAGGTTTACCTCCTGCCGTACTAAATAAACCTAGTAATAACCATATTCGTTGTTCACTATATAATCCCCTCATATTCCTGCCGTAGAAGTTACGGTTTATAAATGGGTGTTTATCTGGAAAGTAAGAATTATTATATTCCCCCTATTATTAGGAAATACATCACTAATCTATCCCTTGCCAAAATATAACGTCATAGTTGCAATCTACGTATCTAATTCATGTTATAATGAATAGCTTAGACTTATACAAATATGCTTTCCGCCTCTCAATTCACCTTTCGGTTATGCAACTTAATGCACTTCAAGTATTGGTTATTTAGGTTATATCAAACACTTTTCAAAGAACGATGGTGCAAATATAATGCATTATTTTAATTCTTAGTTAATATTTTGAGGTTAATTTTTAAATTTAACTTTTAAAAACACTTAGATACGAATTTATCCTTTTGAATTTCATGTAATCTCTTTGTGTACTCAATAACCCTTACAAACAACGAAAGAGTATGCCAGTTGTCCAGCATACCCTATTAATACATTGATATGTAATTCGATTACTTATGGTATAACGCAAATGGCATTGAGAGTTGCTGTAACTACTTTGCCCAACTCATTTTTTATTTGTTCGGGGGTAGTCCCAATAATGCCATCGGTAAATGTAGCGATATAATCATCAATGGTCACTGCAATAAACTTTCCGTTACTAAACACAACTCCTCTCCTATTTTTCTTAGACACAAGGGTGAATGGAACTTCCCAAGTTTCACCACCATCTGTTGAGCGCGCTATTATTCCCTTTGTACCAACCATGACAAACGTTCCATTACAAATGCTATTCCATAGATGTAATATCCTCCAATGAGACATTGGTGCTATTTCATTGTCCATGTAATACCATCACTAAATGTAAGTACATTTCCTCCTCCAACCCCTGTTACATATTTACCTTAATAAATCCAACCAGTCATTATACACAACCATTGGTACAATAAAGTATATAGTTGCAAAAAGTTTTTTCCCATAATCCATTTTTCCGTTTGTGCTTTCAAACAACGTCTAAGGAAAGTCCGGTGTCTTCTTCCGCAATATTCCGATTCAAGTTATCCACATCCCGATGCATACGACTGTAATCATTCCGGCGGACCGCCAGCTCCTCAAACACGATTTGTTTAGGCAAAAGACGGTGACAATAATAGCTGCTGCCAAATGGGACACCTCCCCCTTTGTCAAACTGGATGCGTTTGTCAAACATCAGCAGTTGCAGCTCCCTGTCCTTGAACAGCCGGCACGGACCGACACTGTTCAGCCAGAAATTGGACATCAGCAGGGCGAACGGCTTGTCCAGTTGCAGGCAGCGTTCAAAAACTTCCATTTTTCTGCTGAAAGGCGGATTAGATACAATAATATCCCAACAATCCGGCTCGTAAGCAAAAAAATCCTGTCCGGTATTTATATGCGAGTATTTTACCTGAAATCCGGCTTCCTGCAGATGAAGCACGAACTCGCTGTGGCACGTGTCAAAAGGGCACCATATGATCTTCCCTTCAGGCAGATACTTGATGATGGGAGCCACTCCGTACCCCGGAGTGTATTTCTCGTCACTGCAGTTCAAGAACATCCTGCTCAATTTACTGGGCACAGGCTCCTCCTTCCATTCTCTCCGCCCCGTCATTCCTGTTATTGAAACTGAAACTCAGCTGCCGGACATCCTGCCAGTTATTTTCAAAGTACAAATCAATCGTTTGTGCCTCATTCGTACTTTTTGAAGTGTAATACAACCGGAACTTCTTCTCACTCAATAAATAGCGGTCATTGGGTTTCAGAAGCGTACCGTCTTCCAGTTTCAACAATCCGTTCCCGTCAGGCTGGAAATAACGGAGAGTATAAAGCGTGCCGGAAAAACTGCCTTCTTCATTTATTTCCAGACGGATTTCCACCGTCTGGCCGCCAGCTATCTTGTCCGCTACGGGCATCGCCTTTACCGTGAACGGATATTCCTGCTGAATATCCAGGTCATCACTACAAGAGCCAAAACCCAAAAAGGAAGCTGCCATACAGCACAATATCATCATCAAGTCAAGTATCTTTTTCATTTTTCGTATGAATTTAGTCATTATAAAATGTATTTAATTCCCAAGCCGTATTGGGTATGGAAATGCTTTGCAGCACTCCCCCAGAGAATGCGTTCCCGAAGACGCAGTAACAGAACCACCTTGTCAGAAAGATATGTTTCCGCCTCCAGTGTCACTGCACCACCATAGATAAATGATTCGTATCTTTTCAGAGCAGCACCGTCAGAGAGCAGTCTCTTTCCGCCGTTTACAGCTTCATACCCCATCAGTCCCGAAGCACCAATATTCAGAAATACATTTTTCCCCGGGTCGGAAAAGAAATTGTAATAATAGCCTCCCTCTACAGTATACTGTTCCAAAGGAATATGCGTATTACGGTAAGGATAATACCGCCGCATGATTTCAATACCCGATACCCATTTGTTTCCTCCCTTGGCATAGGTAGAAACGGCAAATCCGAAAGTAAGTCCCGCATCATTACGGTCCTTTCCGCAATAAAAGCCGTCAACCATATCCGCCGTAAACTGCACACCTTTCATACCCGGCAGGCAGCGTTGGGCCTGCGCCTGCCCCAGAAACAGGGCAAGCATAGCTACAAGCAGCAACAGAGATTTTCCGGTCATTCTCATCGTACCTTCAATTCATTGACGGGTTCTGCACGCACAAGGTCCTCGTTATCCACCTCAAACACCTGATGGCGTCCTCCCTGTTTCTCATACATCTCCACCACCAGTTTCTTGTCCTCCGGTATCGTAAATTTGGGTAATGCGAACACCGTACGTTCCGAGGCCTTTCCATCCACACGGGTCACATAGTTGAAGGCACGCAAGGGATAGATCACCTGTTCCTGCATGGCGGTACGTTTCACGATCTTTTTGTCGACAATCTTGAAGGTCACGAAATCCACATCAAACGGGACATTCGTCTCATTCCTTAGCTGTGTATGAAAGTACAGCAGGTCATTATGGGTATAAAGCCCCCTAAGCAGGAACTGGACCCCGAAACGTTTACAGCCGATATGTCTGACCCGTCTTTTGTCCTGCCTGTGCACGGACTTCATAATCAGGCGTACCAGACGCGGGGACTCATTACCAAGTTCCTGCAAATAGATTTCCATGGCATTGTTCGGACGGTTCACCGTTTCACCGTCATGGATGAAATCGCACATCTCCACGTTCAGCAGGAGCGGTTCATCCGCATACCTGACATTGAACGTGTAAAAATTTCCATCTTCAGTGATCACGCTCATGTTCGTCTCATCCCGGAAATGCTTTTTAGCAGCTTTCACACGGATCACGTTCTCCGCCGCATCCGCCTTTCCGGCTATCAGATTGGTGGACCCCAGGTCCACATACTTGATCGGGGAAGGAAATATGACATGTACCGTTTTATCATAAGTGATTTCCAGCCCGTGCGGGGCTATCATCCGGCTAAAGCCGATCTTGCGGCTTAGTCCCTCAAAAAAATCCCCGCTACTCTGCTGCGCACTGGCAGCCGTTACACCCGTCATAAGGGCAAAAAACATCATCAGAATCTTTTTCATATCCGATTGCATCTTGATTGGTTGGTTAATGATTGGTTTTCTTTTACTGCTTTTGTGTCTCACTGTTCGGGAGAATGAAGCAACAGCCTGTGTCCGGCTTTCAGAGTGACCTTCACCGTCCGCATCTTTTTAGCGACATATCCCGACACGCCCTGTATCACTCCTTTTCCCAGGTCCGAAGCGATCTGCGCCCCGGCATCCGTAGAGATATTGATACTGCCGTTCATGGAGGTTCCCATATTCGCCGCTATCTCACGTGCCGCATCATACTCCATCGAATCGGGTACCGGTATTCCCCGCTGCCCGTCCGCATCGTAAATCTCCAGTTCTACCGGAATAACCGTACCTTTATATTCAACCGCCTGAACTAGGATATCAAGCCGTTCACCTTCCATACGGACTCCGCCGGTCAGGATCGTCCCCTTGGGAATAAACCGGTCATCGACCACCATCGGTTCCAGCAGGCGGATACGCAGCGCCTGACCGTCCGAAACGGTCTGTGTACCGTGTACGCTGGCAGGAATGGTATTCCTGTCAGAAGTCAGTACTTTCCCCACAGGAGTATTGAACCCCATATTCCTTTCCCCCGCAAATCCGTTTCCGGATTCCCCGTTGCCCGCGGGTTGTGACAGGGAAGACACCACCTGATGCCGGACCTGTTTTACCGGTTTGACAGCCGTCCGCTGTCTTTTATCCATTGCCGGAGAAGTCGTCGTCGCCTGTTTCCCGTTGTACCGGGCAGCCAGTTCATAGGATTTCTCCATCAGCGCCATTTTCTCTTCCATCGTAGTCTCCTGCGACGGCTTTTCATTCTGCCGTTCATGCTCCAGCTCTTCGATACGCCGGAGCAGTTCATTCCTTTCGGAGTTCTCCGCACGGGTATAAAAATTATCCAGCGTACGGTTCATGTTACGGTAGGCACCGGCAGAAGAACGGACAGTATTATGGGAACCTGTAGAGGGGTTATCCGCCTCTTCCACCGGTAATTCCGCCATGCCTTCAGGCAGGTGCACCGTATCCTTACCGGAACTGCCGAACAGCGAGGCCATCTCCTGAAATGCATTTTTACGGTACTTATCCTTTTTCTCCAATTCTTCACGCTCATAAGCGTCCACCTTGTTGCCGTCCATCCTTTGCTGTCCGGGGGAAGGAATGTCCGTATTGAATCCCTTCTTTTTCTCCTCCGCCGCCCTCTCCTTCTCAGACGGCGAATAAATCAGCCATAACGAACCTGTAAAGAGCAGGCACATGGCGGGATAGACAATATACCTGGTACGCCTGCGTTTTTCCTCCGGACTCAAAGGTCTGTCAGCAGACAAGCCTAACAGTGTCCTGATTTTCTGAATGTCCATAATCATAATAGTCTTTAAAGTGAATGGTTGTATCTTTCTCCGGCTTTATATCCAAAGGACGGATATGCTCAATTTTCAGTCCCCCGCCCGGTTCTCCAAAACCGGAAAGGGAAGAGAGGATCATATACAGGCAGCCTGCCATAAAAAGGGCAAATGCAACGGCGATGACAGCCAACCGCTGTCCTGTCGTCAGTCTGCGGCAGTATCGGTGTATCAGGATGTCCGCCTGTTTCCACGGGTATTTTCTTCTTCTCATCGGTCGGCACTCCTTAAATCCTTGTTTTCCGTAATGGTAAAATGCTCGATAATGAACCCGTTCGGATTGTCATCCGACCTGACAGCATTCTGAAGCCGGCACTCCGTCACCAGGCTGCGTTCCGTCACGTTGCTCTCACGGATGATCATCTGCCGGGCATACGTCCTCGCCTTATAGGGATAGCTGTTGAAATCGCAAGCCACACTGTCCACCTGGACAACCTGGTTGATGTTACCCGAAATCAGACGGTTGTAATACCCTTTCTCAGCAAGATCCACATAATAATGATAGGCACTCTTATCGGCCAGCAGCAGAGCCCGGTGGATATTGTGCTCAATGGCATCCTTCTGCGGTGAAAGGCTGAAGAAGAGTTCATGGAAGCGCCTCACGTGCTCCCTGGCTTCCGCCGGACGGTTCTGGGAAAGATCCTGCGAAAGGGCGAGCATCAGTGACTTGCCACCGTCCAGCACATAGATCTTCTCACGCTGCTTCTCGGCAAAACTGTAGGAGCTCCACAACGAATAGCCGGTGATGAGCGTACAGCAGCAGACAAAAGCAACCAGCATCAGGCGGATACGCCTGAAGCTGCTTTCAATATTGGTTAATGACTTGAATTCCATCAGTGTATCGTTTTTGAATAGTTATTTTCCACGTATGCGCCCTCCGATATTGCCCAGTGCCGCACCACCGGCACCGGCAGTGAAACCACCGGCTTTAGTCGCCGTACGGTTCAGATTGCGGGAATAGTTACCGGCACCTCCCGCCTGGACAATCCAGCCGGAAACGGTCGGCACGGTAAAATAGCCGACAATTCCGATCAGCATAAAAATGATGTATACACAATTTGAATTATCCAGCGAATAATCGGGATTTCCCTGCAGTTCCGCAATATCGTTCTGAAGCATGAGCACCTGTATCTTGGCAAGCATGCAACTGAACAGGTCGCTGACAGGAAGCCACAGGTAGACCGATATATATCTTGTGAACCACTGCCCGAGCGTGGACTGGAAGCCGTCCCACACCGAAATGGCGAAAGCTATCGGACCCAGTACGGAAAGGACTACCAGGAAAAAGGTCCTTACCGTGTCTATCAGCAACGAGGCGGCTGCAAAGAGCAGTTCCAGCAGGCTGCGGAAAGCGTCACGGATACTCTTCTCCAGATTATACATGCCCACTTCCATATACATCCCCAGACGGGTAGCGGCATCTCCCGGAGACCAGCCGAGCTCATCCAGCTGGCGGTCAAACTCCTCGTCACTGACCAGATAGGCGGTTTCGGGATTACGCATCATGGCCTCCCTTTCCAACTGATCTTTCTGCGCCCTGTATTGCTGCATGTCCAGTGTCTGACCCTCCAGCATCCTGTGGGTCCCCTGTACAATAGGACTTAGAATACTGTTCATCGTCCCCAGTACCAGTGTCGGAAACAGCAGGATGCAGATCCCCAGCGCAAAAGGAAGCAGCAGCGGATAGACATCCACCGGCTCGGCACGGGCCATCGACTGCCAGACGCGGACGGCGACATAAAACAGGGCACCCAGCCCCGCAACGCCCTTCGCCACATCCAGCATGTCCTCACAAAGCGGCATCATCTCATTATACAGACTCTCCAGTATCGTATGGAGGTTTGCAAAATCTATCGACAACAGTACCATAGGCTACCAGTATCTGGAGGTTTCATCACCATAGAGCCTCATTACGCGGTCCATCTCGTTCTTCTTCCTGGCACGCAGATAACTCACGGCAATATTCCTGTTCGTATAATAACTGACAAGGTTCCGGTAACGGCGCATGTCACGGTAGCATTCGTCCACCACATCCATACGGTCCTTGTCCGTCATGGAAAGGGTGCTTACATCGATTACCTGCTTCAGATCCTGCAATACGCCGTTGCTCTCCTCCAGCAGTTTCGTATAACCGGAAGCGATGGCGTCCAGTTCCCTTGCCGAGAAATTCTCATCCTTCATCATCCTGCCGAAACCGGTGACGTAGATATCCGACACGTCACCCACCATCAGGATGATTTCACGCACCTTGCGGGCGTCCCTCACCAGGTTGTTCACGGATTTAAGGGCGTCATAGTATTTTTTTGACTGCTCATAGATCTTGACCGTTTCGGAAAAGCTCTGTGCGGTGTTCGTGGCCGTCTTGGAGGTATGCGCAATATTGTCCGACATGTTGATGATACCCTGGGCCAGGTTTCCGGGATCGGTAACCACCCACTGAGCGCTTGACTGTACGGTTGCCAGCAGAAACACCGTACAAACAAGGCTTGCCTTTTTCCATATGCCTCCCGTTCTCATCGTCTGTTTTCATTACGTACATAATCACCGTGAGGGGAAAAAGTCAGCACGTCGGTCGCTTCATTATAGGACACGTCAATGCGGTATCCGGTGTTGATGAAAAGGTTGCCGTTCTCCTCGACCAGCAGGTAGGTCCGCGGTTTCAGGACACGTGTCTTTCCGCTGCGGGAAAAGACCGTCACCTTATAGGCTCCGCCTTCCTTGTAGACCAGTACGTCAGGCTTACCCTCCACGCTGCTCCACGAACCGCAGAGTCTGTCACAGTCCGTTCCGTTTGCTTCCATACAACTTTGCAATACCATGGCGGCCATGCCGACCAGGCATACCGCCAGCCTCACCAATTGTCTGTTTCTCATAACTTCGTTCATTTAGGGGTTGATACTTGTTTTTGTTTCTCTCTTTTCCTTTCAGCCAGCCGCCGGACGGCAAGCTCCAGATTGCCGCCCAGTTCCCGCGTCAGTTCATGGAGTTCCAGCTTCTCGGATTCCTCGGTCGTGTACACGTAGGCTAAGCACCCAGCGCCTTGTCATATTTCTATGGTAGGTTTCCGAGTACTCGCCTCCGAACCGGACTTACAAGTCTCCCTGTATCCGGCTCTCCACTAATTAATTCAGTCTGATTCTTCGGTCGGGGTCTATTTTTGCATGACACTTTGAGCAGACAGCCAAAGTTTTTCGTCTTCGAGCTATCATTTTCTTTTCCCAGTCGGATTTACCTTTCAGGTCTTTAAGTTTGCGAACGTGATGCATTTCGAGTTTATCGGTAGCACCGCATAATTCGCAAACTTGGAGCTTCAGCCTTTCCATAAGGCTGTTACGTCCACCTGTTATGGAAACTGTCCGTGGAATAGTGTCACAGTAAATATTCCCTGCAACCTTTTTGCGTTTGAAACCATCATGATAAAATGATTGGTAAAGTGTCTTACCCTTGCTATTTTCATATGCCACTTGGAAAAACTTGTTCTTTTTATATTTCAGAAGTATTTTCTTTACAGATGATTTGTATTTGTTCGCAAATACCTTATACATGCTGTATGACATAATGTGATAGAAAGAATTGATGACATAGCTGTTATTGGCTATTGAGTAATAATTATAGAACCCTCGGATTTCGGCATTGAACTGACTGACTATTTCCAAGTCATCCAAGTTCAGCATGTACGTTCTGACGATGGATTTCCAAACCTCTTTGCCATTGACGACCGCGATTCTTGCGGCTTTATAATCAAAGAGTTTCTTCCGCATCGTTTCAAAATTCAGGTACAATACAGGCTTGTGTCCGAATGCACGAACCGTTTTACCGTACTTATCCTTACGTAAATCGTTACACCTACGTATAAATACGTCATATCCGAGAAATTTCGCTGGTTTCTGCGCATTGGTTATCAGTGTCTTTTCGTCTGACAGTTCCAGTTTAAGAGCTTCATTCAAATAATTCTTAATATCCTCTTTTACTGTTTTGCAGTCTTCAAGATTACCGGTAATTCCAATCAGAAAGTCATCTGCGTATCTCACGTATTTTAACCGTTTGATACTGCTGTCCATTTCATTACGTGCCGGATAGTTGTTCCGTTCTTCTCGTAGCCGCTTAATTTCGGCGGTCATCTGTTTCCTTACCTTTACATCTTTCTCATTCTTTAGTTTCTTTGCCAGTCGGTATCTTCGCTGTTCGTAGAGCTTGTATCGAGCGTCGCCTTTTCTTGTTACCCCTTTATTGAACCGATTGATGTATTCCTTGATGTACTTGTCGAACTTGTCAAGGTAGATGTTAGCCAGTATTGGGCTGATAATCCCGCCTTGCGGAGTTCCACTGTACGTTCTATGAAATACCCAGTCTTCCACATATCCGGCATTCAGGAATTTTCTGATAAGCCGCAAAAATCTCTCGTCGGCGATACGTTCCCGAAGAATATTAATCAGTACGTCATGATTGATATTGTCGAAGAATCCTTTAATATCGCCTTCAATAAACCATTTCACGGCAGTGAATGTCTTTTGTATATCTATAAGAGCAGTATGACAACTTCGTTTGGGACGAAACCCATGTGAAGTATGTTCAAAACTACCTTCATAGATTGCTTCAAGTATCATTCTGACTACTTCCTGTACCAGCTTATCATCAAAAGAGGGTATGCCAAGCGGACGTTTTTTCCCGTTTTTCTTAGGTATGTACGTCCTTTTGGACGGATTAGGCTGATAAGTCTCATTTTTAAGACTGCCAATCAGTTGTTCAACTCGGTCAATACTCATTCCGTCAATGGTTTTACCATCGGCTCCTGCCGTCATGTTGCCTGTCTTGCTGTAAATATTCTGATAGGCTACATAAAACATTTCCTCGTTAAACAGCACTCTATACAGCCGCTCAAACTTATAGTTCAAGTTACCGCTGTGTTTACTCAGACTGTTCAACACATTTTCTGGATTTCTCATGTCTCTCACATCTTCCTTTAAATTGTTAAACTTAATTAGCTGCTCCCCTTCGCCATGTACAAGGCGTTACCCTGCTCAGACTACTATGGAAGCTCCGTTGCCATGCCGGATATTCAGGGGCAGACCCCATAGCCCTACAACTGGCTTTCCGGTTTAGGCAATCCCCGTTTAGAAATTTGACGACTATTTGGCTCGATAGATTGTCGGATACGACTTTCGTCCTTTACTACTTATGGTAGTTGCCTTGCGGTAAGTTTATGCTACTCCTGCTACGTGTCATCAGTGTAGTACCGCAACATAACGGTATAATTCCGAAGAATTATTCAACTGTCTTCCGTCATTGCCCAAGGATACGACTGCTCGGACTATCGTTCAACCAATGCAGGCTTTATCCTCATATCTATCATTTTAACTTGCCATTCGGTCGCAGCCTGACAGTTGGCTGACTTATGGCTTTACCAACGTGCTATGTTCCCTTGTGGGGTTTTCCCCTCCGGTTAGCGGTTGTTAATGGGCATTTTAAACACTTGCCCAGTCGCTTGCCAAAGCGACATTCGTCAAATTCCCTTTACGGGCGCACCGCATATTCCTCCGCACTGACCTCCGTCGCATAGACGGCGGAGTGTGTTCCCCCCAGCCCGATCCAGACTTCACGGTAGAAAGGACCGGGACGGTTCGCACGGTTGATGGAAAGGATCTGCCCCCTCTCCTTCTCCGTCAGCCCCAGAAGTTTCTGGATATGTTCGAACTTGTTCATATATTTGCGCTGGTCAAGCAGTATCTTGCAGTCCGAGTTGTTGATGATCGCCTCCTTGACAATATCCGAAGAGATGATGTCGTCCACCTCCTGCGTCACTACCACGGCCTCACCGAAATACTTTCTGACGGTTTTGAACAGGTACTGGATATAGGTAGCCATATTGGGGGACATCAACGCCTTCCAGGCTTCTTCCAGCAATATCATCTTGCGGATTCCCCTGAGCTTTCTCATCTTGGAAATAAAGGTTTCCATGATAATAAGCGTAACCACCGGAAGCAATACCTTGTTGGAGGAGATATTGTCCAGTTCAAATACTATGAACCGTTTGTTCGTCAGGTCCAGCTCCTTGTCGGAGTTCAGCAGGAAATCATAATCCCCGCCCTTGTAAAACGGTTCAAGTACATTCAGAAAGCCGTCAATATCGAAGTCCTTTTCACGCACCTTCTTTTGCTCGATCATACGACGGTAGTCATCACGGACAAATTCATAGAAGCCGTTAAAATCCGGTCTGGCCGCCCTGTCATCCGTAATCCTGCGGATATAGGCATTCACCGCACCGGACAGGGCCACCTCCTCCGAACGCTTCGGGGCTTCGTCCTCCCGTTTCCAGAGGGTCAGGATCAGCGTCTTGATACTCTCCCGTTTTTCAACGTCAAACTGTCCGGAATCCGTATAAAAAGGATTAAAAGCTATCGGATTATCCTCCTCATACGTTATATAGATGCCGTCCTCACCGTGCGTACGGTCATGGATCATACGGCACAGTCCCTGGTAGCTGTTGCCCGTGTCCACCAGCAGGATATGCGTGCCCTGTTCATAATATTGTCTGACCAGGTGGTTGGTAAAAAAGGATTTGCCGCTACCGCTGGGACCGAGAACGAACTTGTTGCGGTTCGTGATGATACCGCGTTTCATCGGCAGGTCGCTGATATCAACATGCAGGGGGATGCCGTTCCGGCGGTCAGCCATACGGATGCCGAACGGGCTGGGAGAACTCCGGTAATTGGTTTCAGCCGTAAAGAGACAGACGGCCTGTTCCAGAAAGGTGTAGAACGACTCTTCCGCCGGAAAATCACCGGCATTGCCGGGAATACCCGCCCAGTAGAGCACCGGGGCATCCACCGTATTGTGCCTCGGGGTACATTCCATCATGGCAAGCTGGCTGCCCGTATCATTCTTCACCCGTCTGAGTTCCTCCCGGTCTTCAGTCCATGCCATTACGTTACAGTGGCAGCGGACGGGCAATACTCCTCCGGTATGGGCTTCATCCAGATACATCTCCGTCCACTCCCTGTTTACCGCATTGCTCCGGCTGTACTTCGAGAGGGAAAGCATGTTGCGGGAAGTTTTTTCCATCCCCCGGAGAATCTCCTGCGCGTCATCTATAAACACATACTGCGAATAGATATGGTTACAGGGGAGCAGCAATCCGACGGGGGCGGCGAACGAAAGACGGCAGTCGCTACGGTCGGTGGACATGCGTTCATAGCGCATATCCGTAG
>OHGT01000477.1_pt1 | contig 28319 bp, 13 predicted proteins | sample 1567861 | NCBI WGS metagenome assembly OHGT01 (sample SAMEA3879533, study PRJEB24766) | human gut metagenome | biome: human-associated habitat; feature: feces | place: USA | collected 1985/1987 | reverse complement strand
ACCGATGTCACCGGCGCTTACACGAACAAGAGCCACAGGGAATGCACTTAAAGATATTAATAGCCTACATGTGTTGCTATATGATTACAAGACCAAGGAGCTAAAAAACAGTTGGCAGATAGAAAAATATACCGTATCAGATGAAGAACGCACCGACACGGACGCGGAAAATGGAACAAGCGCTGAAGCAATGACGAAGCGAGCCTCTTTCGAACTCTCGGAAGAAATCAACTTCGGTCAATATTATATGTACGCTGTGGCGAATATTTCCGACTTGCTTACAAACACAGATTATACTGAAGCTATAAAAACGGTGGATGGTCTCAAGAGTCTGCCGCTTACGTGGAATGATACCGATATAAGTAAGAACAGCCAGATGATGGGCTATTTCACGAACTCTTCTGCCACATCAGGGGACGAGTCTCTTGTATTGAACGAAAAAAGCGTGAAACTCCACGCCTGGCTGCGCCGGGCGGCATCAAAAGTAACCGTAGCATTCGACGGCAGCGGGTTGAAAGAGGGTGTTTTCGTTTATCTCCAATCGGTTCAGATAAAGGATATACCCTACCAGTGCTATTTGGGAAAAGACAATAACGTGGGTGCGGAGGGTTACGATTTGAAAGTCTATCCGGATGATTCGGAAGAACCGAAACAGATGCTTGATGGCGAAGTAATACTATATCATACAAGCGACACCCCCGACGATTTCGAATACGGCGAGGCCTGCGCTGACCATCGCATCACAGTGGGCACCCCCCATTATCCCCGAGAGGCAAAGGAACGTCATGGAGAGAATACAGCAGCATTGTATTTCTACGAGAATATGCAGGGCGAAGGAGCCAGCAAGCTACAAGACGCAAACGGTGACGGAAAACTGGACCACCCCGGTTTACCCGGTGACGCAACCTACCGCCCGAAAGACAACAAGCCCTACGGCACATACATCGAGGTGAAAGCCCACTATGTTTCCACCAATAAAGAACACATCGGCAACGGGCCTATTGTCTATCGTTTCATGTTGGGGCAGGATGTGGAAAAAGACTACAACGCCAAGCGCAATTGCCACTACAAACTGACACTGAGGCTCAAAAATTTTGCCAACGATGCGGACTGGCATATCGAGTATAAACAACCGAAGCCGAGCATAACGGTTCCCGACCCTTATTATATTTCATACCTGTACAACCACTCCATGATGTATCCCCTCAAGGTGAATACCGGTGGGCGGGAAATCGAATACTTGGAAGCGGAAATTGTCGACAACCGTTGGGCGCCGCATAATGCCTCTACTGGCAAGGAGGTTTATTGGACCGATATGGATATACCCTATAAAAACCAATGGCACGGATTTCTGTCGTTGCACAAGACAACGCAGACGGTTCTCTCTGGAGATAATAAAACCCTTTACGAAACATCACCCAAGCGTGGCTTCCGTAAGTACGAGATATTTGAGGAGGGCGAACACACTACGGGAGACCAAGCGCTACCCAATGACAAGTATCGCGTGGAGAAGTATAAGACGGGAGATGATGTTTTTTACAACATCTATCTCCCCATGTACACGCGTGCCAAGCAGATGGTTGTATCTACTGGATACACGGGAAACAATCCATACGTGGCATACCAGCGAAAAGCCGAGGTGAAGATTACGGCCAAGTTAAAGGACCTTGATGAGCCTTTAGTAGACACCGCAACCATCTACCAAGTACGCCGCGTGGTGAATCCCAAGGGGATTTACCGCAGTGTCGATAATAATAAGCCATTCCACGTGATGCTGAAACAATTACCGATGGAAAATGCAGAAAATTTTGAAACGTTCCAATCGGAAGGGCCGTGGAAGGCCTATATTGTAAAAGAAGATAATGGAAAAGAAATCACACTTTCCCGCGCCGGCGAATCTGTGGAAATTGTAGATCCGGACTACGGTAATGCCGTGTCCGGCAAGACGGGAAGCTTGATTGAATTCAATGTGAATTTTACGTCAGGCACGCCGGGGAAGAACCGTTATGCCATCATCCGGGTGGAATATCACAACTATACCTGTCAACACCTGATTTTCGTGCGGCAAGGCGACGAACCGGACAATTTGATAGACAACGGTACGAGGTGGTATGCCAAAAACATGAAAACTAAATCAGAACTGGCTTCTACCCCCTTGGACGAAGGTTCGCTGTTCAAATTCGGAAACTGGGACGCTCCAATCGACGCACTGAATAATAAAAACCCCAGGGAGCCTTGGACGTATATAAAGGAAGCGGATTTCGTATTACATCCGAAAGATGGCTTTACTATCGCAGGAAGCAATGAAATAAAGACCTGGGGAAATATAACGAGTAAAGAGAGTACTGAGTATTTTGAAGATCCTATAAGTGGTATGCGAGTTGCGGAGGATAAAGATTATCGGGCATTGCTGAACAGTGATGATATAGAGCAAGGCTATGGCGTCCTCTACGGAGATGATGCAACGGAAACGGCCGACCATATCAATGATGTTTACGGCTATGACTATGAGCATAACAAGGAAGGACGCGGAATGAGAGGCTGTTTCGTATACAACAAAGAGACGGGCAAAAATCTCTTTTTCCCAATAGGTGCGTCCGGTTATGGACATAGAAAAGACAGTGAAGCAGGTATATTAAGATACTCCGCAGGTCGAACAGGGTACTATCCGTCACCTGGAGTAAATGATAGGCCTTTGTTTTATGACTTGTTCCGACGACCGGGGGCGGCATATTGGTATAAGCAGCAGGAGGGGACTGAGCTGGCCTGGGATATCAATTATTTTACTTTCGATTTCAACAATTTATCCATTAGTAGCTCAGGAAAAGGTGCTGATGCCTGTTTCGTGCGTTGTGTCGTAAAATAATAATGAATGTAAGACGCTGCCACCGAGAGTTGTTGTTTGTCTTTTTTGTGTTTTCATTTTAAAGTAACTACCTTTGCGCCTACTTTTATAAAGAAGCACATGAATGCAAAGAATAACTACGTCTATCATCTGATAGCCATTCTCATAGTTTCTATCTGGGGATTAACCTTTATCTCCACCAAAGTATTAATTAACAACGGGCTTACTCCACAAGAAATCTTCTTGCTACGTTTTGTTATCGCGTACATCGGAATATGGTTCATTTCCCCTCGGAAACTATTTGCCAATTCGTGGAAGGATGAGGGCTGGTTGTTGCTAGGCGGACTTACTGGTGGTTCCATCTACTTCCTTACGGAAAATACGGCATTGGGTATTACACTTGCCTGCGACGTTGCTTTCATAGTCTGCATGACTCCGCTACTGACTACAATCCTCGCTTTACTTATTTATAAGAAAGAACGGGCTACCCCGATGCTAATCGGCGGCTCACTTATAGCACTGGCAGGTGTAGCCATGGTGGTCTATAACGGGCACTTCGTGCTGAACCTCTCTCCATTGGGAGACTTTCTTTCACTACTAGCAGCACTATCATGGGCATTCTATAGCTTGATTATGCGCAAATTGCTCAACCGGTACAACACCGTTTTCATTACCCGCAAGATATTCTTCTACGGTTTACTGACTATACTTCCCGCTTTTCTTTATTCGCCCTGGCAAGTCAATTTGTCTGTCCTCACCCAACCCGGTGTGCTACTGAACCTTCTATTTTTAGGAGTGATTGCATCGCTGGTCTGCTTCGTTGTCTGGAACATGGTCCTGAAACGGTTGGGAACTATACGTGCTTCCAATTACATTTATCTCAATCCGCTTGCAACAATGCTGGGTTCTGCTTTCCTGTTGAGCGAACCAATTACTTTTATGATGGTAATCGGTGCAGGGCTTATACTGGGAGGAGTATATCTGGCAGGAAGAAAGAAAACATAATATACCTTCCTTATTCTATCAGTATTTTAGCATATTTTCTCTATATTTGTCAGGTATTCATTTAATCTATTTATACCATGAAAAAACTTAACCGTGCACTTTTAGCGGGTGCTTTGGCTTTAGTCTGTACTTCCTGCCACAAAGTAACAGAAGCCAATTATCAAGTAATTCCCCTCCCCCAAGAGATGAATCTGACAAAAGAGACGCCATTCGAGCTAAATGGAAACACTACAATTGTTTACCCTGAAAACAATGAACTGCTGAAACACAATGCTGAGTTCCTGGCAGCGTATCTGGTGCAAGCAGCTATCGGCATCGGTAATCCCCCAACTCAAGCCACTGCCGAAGGAGCAGAGGTAAAGGAGCAAACCATCGTACTGGGCATTGATCCTACCATCGAAAGCAAAGAAGGCTATGTACTGACCGTAACTCCCAAGAATGTATTCATCAAAGGAAAAACAGAAAACGGAGTATTCTATGGCATTCAAACACTTCGCAAATCAATTCCCCCAACAAAGACCGGCTTTGAGAATATCGTTTTACCTACCGGAACCATTAAGGATGCTCCCCGATTCTCTTACCGTGGTATGCACCTTGATGTAGGACGCCACTTTTTCCCTGTCGAATTCATCAAAGAGTATATCGATCTGCTGGCTCTACATAATATGAATACCCTTCATTGGCATCTGACCGACGACCAGGGATGGAGAATTGAAATAAAGAAATACCCCAAGCTGACGGAAATCGGTTCTATACGTAACCGTACCGTGATTGGTAAAAACACAGATGAATATGATAATACGCCATACGGTGGATTCTATACTCAGGAACAAGCAAAGGAAATCGTAAAGTATGCACAGGACCGCTACATTACAGTTATTCCCGAAGTAGACCTTCCCGGACACATGCTGGCCGCGTTAGCCGCTTACCCGGATATGGGTTGTACAGGTGGCCCTTACGAAGTATGTCCGCGCTGGGGTGTTTTTGAAGATGTCCTGTGCATTGGTAACGAAAAGTCCATGCAATTCCTCGAAGATGTGATGACTGAAATCGTCGAAATATTCCCATCCGAGTATATTCACATCGGTGGAGACGAAGCACCGCGTGCCCGTTGGGAAAAATGTCCCAAATGCCAGGCACGTATCAAGGCGGAAGGGTTAAAAGCAGACAAGGAACATACCGCCGAAGACCGTTTGCAGAGCTATTGCATGACTCGTATTGAAAAATTCCTGAATAGTAAAGGACGTCGTATTATAGGTTGGGACGAGATACTGGAAGGTGATGTTGCACCGAATGCAACTGTTATGTCTTGGCGTGGTTCTGAAGGTGGTATCAAAGCCGCACAAATGGGCCACGATGTGATTATGACTCCTAATGATTTTTGTTACTTTGATTACTATCAGTCTACCGATCCTAAGGGTGAACCATTCGGCATCGGAGGCTACGTACCTGTAGAAAAGGTGTACAGCCTAGAACCTACCGCTTCACTTACCGACGAACAAGCCAAGCACATCCTCGGTGCACAAGCCAATCTTTGGACAGAATATATTGCCACGCCCCAACATGTAGAGTATATGATACTCCCTCGTATGGCAGCCCTTGCCGAGGTACAATGGACGCAACCCGAAAAGAAAGACTATAAGAACTTCGCCAATCGTCTGGCACAACTCATTAAGTTATACGAAAGAGATGGCTTGAATTATGCTAAACACATATTCGACATCAAAGCAGAATATACCTCCACCAAGGAGGAGTCGGAAAATAATAACGGAGCAATTGTAGCCGTGCTAAGCACAATTGATAATGCTCCCATTTACTATACACTGGATGGAACGGAGCCGACTACCGCCTCACAATTGTATAATGGCACAGGAGTAGTCATCAATCAATCAGCCGATTTTCGTGCCATTGCCATTCGTCCCGAAGGAAAAAGTAAAATGATTGAAAAGAAAATCTCTTTTAATAAAGCCACCCTCTGCCCTATCGAGTTGACCGGTATACAACCTGCTCCAAAGTACACCTTCGGGGGAGCTTCTACATTAGTAGATGGAATGGTTGGAGATGAAAACTATGCATCCGGTTCCTGGCTGGGATTTATAGACGAAGATGTGACCGCAGTTATTGACCTTGGCAACTCGGCCGCTGCAAATGCAGAACCAATAAAGATTAAACGTGTAGCCACTCATGCAATTGTAGACCTGAATTCCTGGATTATGGGAAGTACCGGTCTCGTAGTTTCCGTATCGGATGATAATAAAGAATTCCGTGAAGTAGCAAGTAAAGAGTTTCCTGCTGAAACCGATATCAATAAAAAGGAAATAGGAAATTACGAAGTAACCTTCGAGCCCGCAAATGCACGCTATGTAAAAGTTGTCGTCAAGCGTACACCAGCCCTACCCAAAGGACATGCAGGAGAAGGAAAAGTTCCTTTCCTGTTCATCGACGAAATCGAGGTTGAATAAGGAAACTGCTTTCCTGAATCAAACACTCCGTATATCAAAACTGGAAATAGATGAAGGGTTGTATCTCCGAGCTTTTCATCTGAATAACCAGGTAAACCATAACAATCATCAGTACCGCCTTTCCCAACAGGGGGAGGCGGATTACTGTCTTTGTACAAGCGCGTTCCCAGCTATCGGGTACAAAATGTAGGAAATAGCCTAATCCCATCAAAGCAAATACTTCCCAATACCCAGCCACCAGTTGCGGGAAAAGCTGCGGACGGAACGTAGTGAATATCTGCTTCAACATATCAATGGAAGTCGAGAAATCGGCATTACGGAAGAAAATCCAGCAGAAGCAAACAAAGTGGAATGTAATAAGTATGCCAAAGAAACGACGAATACCATGACTATGTTCTCCTTTCTTATGATCGACAATACTCATCCAAAACTTATGTAAAGCAAGCGCCACACCGTGTAACATACCCCAAAATACAAAATTCCAGGAAGCACCATGCCACAAGCCGCCTAAAAACATCGTTATAATAAGATTGGTATATTGGCGGATTTTCCCTTTACGGTTACCTCCCAAAGAGATATAAAGGTAATCACGCAGCCAACTGGAGAGTGAGATATGCCACCTACGCCAAAACTCGGTTATAGAAGCGGATTTATAAGGAGAATCAAAGTTAATATTGAAATGGAATCCCAGCAGAAGCGCAATTCCGATTGCCATATCACTATAACCGGAGAAGTCGCAATAAATCTGCAAAGCATAACCATAAACGCCCATCAGATTCTCGACACCCGAGTACAGAGTAGGGTTCTCGAAAATACGCTCTACAAAATTGATACTGATATAATCGGAAATAACTGCTTTCTTGAAGAGACCGCTCATTATAAGAAAGATTCCTCTACCGAACATCTCATTGGAAACAAATAACGGACGGCGGATCTGAGGTATGAAGTCCTTGGCCCGTACAATAGGTCCGGCTACCAATTGGGGGAAGAAGGATACATAAAAAGCATAGTCCAGCAAATTAGTGAGCGGCTTTATCTCCTTACGATATACATCAATAGTATAACTCAGTGACTGAAAAGTGAAGAACGAGATACCCACCGGAAGGAAAATATCCATTGCCGTAAATGTTCCACCTGTCAGTGAAGCGAAGAAATCGCAAAGGAAATTGGTATATTTAAAATAAAAGAGTAACCCCAGGTTTATAAGAAGACTTACCACCACCCATGCTTTACGCCGCCAAAGTTTAGTGGTACGATCCATCAAACGGGCTAGGAAAAAATCACTGACCGTGACAACTGCAAGCAAAAAGAAGTAAGTTCCGCTACTCTTATAATAAAAGTAATAAGAAAACAGAGTGACAAACAATAACCGTGCCGTAGCACGTCGTTGCAACAATAGGTAAATCACTATAAAAGCTGCGAACAGCCAGAGGAAAATACCACTGCTGAATATCATCGGCGCTTGCGGATCGTAAGTGAAGATATCACGCAAGCGGTTCAAGTCTATATTCAATTCATCAATAATCCACATAATCATTATATGCTTTTATTAGAGCTTGATAGAAAAGTTCACCTTGCAACACATATCCTTCGGGCATATAGTGTACATGATCGGGACGCATCAACCCGGCTTCCTGCCAATTAAGGCATGCACGACGGATACCGCCAAGAGTTTCGTACATATCCCATACCGCCAAACCATTATCATCGGCATACTTACGAATTGTTTGCGCAGCTATAGTAGTGCGCGGATTTATTGAATAAGAACGGCGACGGCGACGTACTCGGGTACTCTCGTAGGAACCGGGAGGAGTAGTCATCAACATAGGTACATCGGGCAAACTATCGCGAAGCATACGGACAAGATCATCTATCTGCTGTAGGACCGGTTATGGCTCTCATTCGTTCCAAACGAAAGTATAAGAAGGTCGGGATGCAGAGCGGCAATCTCCGCTACCCTATCCGGACGAGTAAATGTAACACAGAAAGCACCATTGATACCATTATCTGTATAAGCAAGTGTGCCAAACACTTTTTGCATTAATTCACCGGTAGTACGGGGAAAGATGTGCCCGCGGATATGGCTGTCACCTATATGTACGATGCGGATAGTATCAGTAGAAATCCCCAAACGATTCATACGCAACTTCTCCCAAAAAGGATTAAGTATTCCTACACTATCTATCAATTCGTTCTCCTTCAGTTGTTGAAAAGCAACCGGAAATGAAAGACGAGGAACCGTTATTGTATCAGTACGTTGTGAATAAAGCAGAAGCGTATCACTATTCACTATACTTGCCTGTGGCAATGAAGAAACGGGCAGCACATCTTGTCCATAAACCGATAAAAGGGAAAAGAGAAGATGTACAACGCAGCAAACTGCAAATCGTAAATGCCTACGGTTCCATTTCATAAGCACGCCTCCTGTCATATTGTTCCTTGCCATAGATCAGTGCATCATAAAGCAGTTCTGCCAGATGTTTGCCACCACGAAAATTAATATGTGTATAGTCATAATTAGCTAACGAAGGCTTTGCATGTACCATTCTCGCCATACTGCCCTCTCCGCCCATTGCTTCAAAAAGATTCCAAAAAGCAACGGCATTATTAGCAGCCAGGTTTTCCTGATAACGAACAAGGTTTTTAATGCCGGGCATAGTTCGCAAATCACCCTCTTCGGTCTTATAGTCCCGATCGCCTACACTGACTACAAGTATGCCAGCTTGCGGAAAGGCTCCTTTCATACGGTCCAAGGTAGTCTGCATACCGGCAATATAGCGATCATAATTCTTTCCCCGCTCAGTAGCAACATTCAAACCGAATTGCAGGATGATCAAATCGTATGGTCGTTGTTCATTAAACTCGTGCATCATCCACACCGGTACAGAACGAAGATTAAGTCCTGAACTTCCCCGCAATGAGAAGTTATCTAATGCTATGCCGGAAGTTCCATCCATAGCAAGACCATAGAAAAGAGTGGAATCAGCACTTTCAACTGTCCAACGAACCGAACCGATATTACCATCCACACTCATTTCCTGCAAAGCTCCCGTAGGAGAAAATGTTTGGGTAGTTGCTTCTCCCCGGTTTACATTAACAGAAAGAGTTGTTTCGCCCCGATTGAAAAAGAAAATACTGGCTCGCTGGCAAGTATCCAGACGGGAAGCATAGGTTTTCTGCCCTTTCAGCTCAACATAAGCGCCTCCATTAGGAATAAAGTAATGGCCGGAAACACCCTGCTTACTTCGGTCGAAAAATACAGCATCCATCACAGAATGACTTTGCCATCCACCGAAAGAGTGCCTGATCGTGGGGCGATAACCACTGGTCATAGAGGTAATCGTCAGGAAACCCACTCCACAACCGCCATATCGTTTTTGAAGCATCTCGCGCAAATCAGCTGTCAGAATATCCGCCTCAATAAATGAATCTCCGAAATAAGCGATACGAACAGGACGGGGATTTTGGGATAATTCATCGAGTGCATTGTAGAACCGGGTCATACCACGCATGGTCGAGTCACTATAATCTTCGATGCAAGTCATTCCTGCACGGCAAGTATCTACAAAAGCTGGCTTTACTTTGGGCGGAGGAGGCAGCAAACTATCCGGCTCACTAACCGGTTCAGCTATACGACGTACATCGCCAAGAATATCGACGCGCCTCAACATATGATTCCCTATCGTAATTCCCGGTAACAGGTGCAACAGCAATAGTACCCCTACCATGATGAACACCAACAAACCCGTATATTTCAGAACATTCTTTTCCATAACTAATTCGGGCGCAAAGATAGGGAATAGACGGGATAATTCTTACTGCATAAAAAAGAATTATCCCCGAAGAGTATATCTTTTTTCTTCGGGGATAATGTTAGTTATTAGTATGAATATAATAAGTTCATTGACATGAATAAAGTAGAATTACTTCGTGCCGAGAACATACTTAAAGGAATGCAAGCAACGAATGTCGGTGGATGAAGAACCAACATACACCTTGTATAATCCCGGTTCGGCTATCCACTGATGAGTTGTCTCATCAAAAAACTTGAGGTCATCGGTAGTGATATCAAACTCCACCTGAATAGTTTCACCCGGATTTACAGTAACCTTGGCAAAGTGTTTCAGCTCCTTAACCGGGCGAAGTACACTGCACTCAGGGTCGCCAATATAGAGTTGAACTACTTCTTTGCCAGTCATCGTGCCCATGTTAGTTACGGGTACAGTCACTTTAATCTGCCCCTTCTCATCCATCTCCTTTGCCGAAAGTTGCGATTTGCCATATTTAAAAGAGGTATAGCTCAATCCATGGCCGAAACCGAATAGGGCTGGAATCTTTTGGGTGTCATGCCAGCGATATCCTACCAAGATATCATCCTTGTACTCTTCCTCAGGACTTACTCCTACATTGCGTTGATAATCGGTCAGAGAAGTTTCGCCCTCATTGCTTACATCAATGCCGGGATAAGCCTTCTCATCAAAGGCATGAGCAGAACAGTCACTTATTTTCACAGGAAAAGAGTAAGGGAGTTTACCCGAAGGATTCACTTTACCGCTGATGACATCAGCAATCGACGCACCACCCATAGTACCCAAATAAGAGATATGCAAGATAGCAGAAGCCTTTTTGATCCAAGGAATAGCATAGGCATTACCGCTGATGTTGGCAATCACAAGGTTGGGATTGGCTGCCGCAAGAGCTTCAATCAGTTCATCTTGACCGAAAGGCAGGTGATACGATTTACGGTCAGTAGACTCACAATCTTGAAAAGCATTCTTATTCAAGCCTCCCACATAGATAACGACATCTGCCTGACGAGCCTTAGCTACTGCTTCATTGCGCAAGGAGTCCATTACCGACTGCGGAATCTGTTCTTCGTGTCCGAAGAAAGGTCTGCCGCAAGTATAGCCATGCGCATAGTCAATCTTGTCCCCATATAGAGTGCGCAGGGCTTTAAGCGGCGAAATCATATCTTTCGGTTTCAATTCCGACGAACCGCCTCCATCGGTAAGGCAACGTGTGGCATTATCACCTACCACCAAAATCTTCTTGTACTTATCAGCTTGCAAAGGTAGAATCCCATTGTTCTGCAAGAGCACAATAGATTCGTCGCCGATAGCTTTGGCTACATCGTAATGCTCCTGAGTACAGAGCGAACCGGAAGTCTTCTTCTGTAACAACGAAGTTCGGAAGATCATACGAAGTATATTCCGGGCTTTGGCATCTACCGATGACATGGGCAATTCGCCCTTCTTCAGCATTTCCAGGTAAGGTACAGCCAAATAGTATCGATTATAACCTAAACTGTTATCCGAAGTCAGACCATTGGTGAAAGAACCCATCTCAATGTCAAGCCCGTTGAGAGCTGCTTCCTTGGTATCGTGAGCACCTCCCCAGTCGGTAATAACACAACCATCGAAGCCCCATTCACCACGTAATATGTCATTTAGCAAACGAGCATTGTGACAGCAGTGCTGACCACGATACTTGTTGTACGCTCCCATAATACTCCACGCTCCTCCCTCTATTACAGCCTTCTTGAAAGCCGGCAAATAGATTTCGTAGAGAGCACGGTCGCTTACCTTGACATCGACAGTGCCGCGCCACTTCTCTTGATTATTGAGTGCAAAATGCTTAACGCAAGCCGCCACACCATTCTTCTGTAACTCCTTAATATAAGGTACAACCATTACTCCGGCCAGATAAGGATCTTCACCCATGTACTCGAAGTTACGCCCGTTGAGGGGAGTACGGTAGATATTTACACCGGGTCCCAGCAGCACATCCTTCTCCCGGTATCGTGCCTCTTCGCCGATGGCACGTCCATAGAGTGCAGCCATCTCCGGGTTCCAAGTAGCGGCAAGTGCCGTAAGGGCAGGAAAAGCGGTAATAGAATCATTGGTCCACCCGGCATAATTCCAAGAGTCCCATTCAAACTCGTGACGAACCCCATGAGGTCCATCACTCATCCATACTTCAGGAATGCCCAAACGTGGTACGCCGGCTGATGAGAATTTGCTTTGCGCATGACAAAGTTTCACTTTTTCCTCAAGCGTCATACGGCTCAGTGCGTCCTCGACGCGCGCTTCGATAGGCGCGTCGAGGTTCTGATACAAAGGCACTTGCGCACCGATGCTTGTTGCTACCACTGAAAGCAATAAAATAATCCAAGAAATCCGATTATTCATCTTCGTTTCTATTCTTTATTAAAGGTTATTCAATAGTTACCCTATCAACATAGTAGCCGTGACCTACACAAAGGAATCCGCTTTCGGCCTTAAACTTGTCGATAATAGCCTGCGTGATAATCAATGTGTAAACACCTCCTTCTGTAAACTCTATCTTATCCTCCAGACCAGTCCACCAGCCAGTAGCAAGTTGCATCTGATGATATTCAGCAGTAGGCTCGATAGAATAGCTGACACGCAAGATAGTTCCCGGTTTCACAGCGGTAATTACATCCAGAGGAATAAGGTTGAATGTTTTATTGGGATCACCATCGGGCTTATCCCATGACACGTAATGATGACCTTCCCACAATATCTTCTCGGAAGATATGCTCACCTTCTGTTCAGTAGCAACCGCGCCATTGGTATAGAACTGTACATTCTCACCACTCTTAGTTTTGCCCACCACCGTATACTCACCTTCGCCTAATTCAGGACAAATCAGAGTGAGGGTAGATTCTGTTTGTTCAGTAAATTGAGTAACCTCTATATTATCCACTGTGATAGATGCAATAGCGTCAAGATTGATACCAGTCATTGTCCATGCGGCCGATGCAGCTGTATGATTAGCACCTGACGTAATCATAGCTGCCTTAGTAACTTTCACAGTATTGGCACCGTATTCATTACCTTGGGCATCGGTGAAGATAACCCGATAGTCTCCTTCGGCAAGTTCGGCAGGTACAGTATATTCTATAAAGTCTTCGTCTTCGGCACTCACATAGTTAACGTCCGTAGCATTCACGCCATTGATAACGACACCTGAAACCTTGTTAAGGTTACTACCATAAAGAAGAGCTTTGTTACCGGGAGCTACAATGCGCTCAAAGGCTACTTCAGTAGCGCTGGGATCATCAGCCAAAGGATTCACCTGAATAAGACCTTCGCGATAAGTAGATTTACCAGTCTCGGTGGTAGCTAACACTTTAAAGTGATAAGTACCTGCCAAAAATTCCATCTCTATTTCAGTGCCAACAGCCACCTCTTTGCCATCAATGAGCCAAGCCACTGTGGTATAATCGGCGGGAGTTACAGTGAGTTTCATGGAAAAATTACCATCGCGATTGAAGTTAGCAACCACAGGAAGACTTCCATTGACACGATCAGGGAAAATAGGATCAAGAATGCGTGGATCATCATTGACCGTGGCGGTAGAGAGCAATTCGTCTTCGCTACACCCCGTAAAGAGAGTACTGAACGTAAGCATAGCAAACAGTATGACATATATCTTTTTCATATTGATACTTAATTTGATGTTGAAATGAATTTATTGAACGTTGTTTTTATCCCACCATACAGGCGTATTCCAACTATTGTTACCTCCCATACGGCTCAGTGCCTCTTCGTAATTCTTCTTGTTGTACGAAGATTCAAGTACCGGATAACAAAGTCTAACAGGTATTTCCGCACCACCGGTAAGGACTTGACTGAAACCATAGCTGGCAGGTGATTTGAGCTGTGGATAATTAGAACGGCGCAAATTAGCCCAGCATTCCAGCGGATTAGTGAGATGCAGAATCCATGCCTGTGTGTTGATAGAGGCTTTCTTCTGCTCGGCTGTGTAACCAATGGAATTGTTATTCATATACTTATCGAATTCCGTATCGGTTACTACATCACAACCATAGTTGTTTGTAAGAAAATCAATAGCATCACGTACACCTTTTCTGTAATACTCCTCAACCGAACCTGATACATTCCATCCCTTTAAAACAGCCTCAGCCAAAAGGAAATTCACTTCGCCCGAGGTAATAATCACACCAGGATTCTCACCTTTAAGGAAGTTGCTGGCCAATTTTGGTTCTGTTTCGGTATCCGCAGTAGTCTTATCAATAGCAGGATTCGTTTTCTGAAGTTCTTTTAAGAGATCACTCTCATAACTTGCAGGCCAAGGTTCATAAAAGAATGCACCCGGATCGCGCGGATGAGCCATGTCTTTAGCCAATACTTCTTCAGAAATATCAATACGCCCTTCGGTACTGGTTGAACTCATCGTCTTGTCGAAATAGAACCGAATGATGGCAGAGAAACGGGGATCACTGGTATTGAACAACTGATTATAAAGAGTTGAGCAGATAAAGCTAGGATTATTGAGAGGGTCGTTACCATACAGACGTTGCGACAGTGCATTGCGACGATAGTCAGAGTAGCTTTCACCACCAAAGCTAAAAGCAATATCCATATAAGGTATCAGTGCATCGTCAACAGCCGACGTAATAATACCGCCATCTGCTATCAAAGCTTTCTCAAACTCTTCTTGTGCCTTCTGCGGATTGGCATCAGAGATGCGCATGGCATAACGCAGACGAAGAGAATTGGCAAACTTTTTCCATTTGGTTATGTCACCGCTGTAAATCACATCGCCGGTAATACGGTCTTTGGCAGCATCAAGGGCAGTCACAGCAGCATCAAGTTCTGTGAAAAAGTCATTATAAATTTCTTCCTGTGTGTCGTATCTGGGAGTAAACTTACTCTCAGTAAACCCTTTACCGGCCTCAAAGTAAGGCACATCACCATAAACGTCAGTCATCAGTGACATCAGGTAAACACGATAGATGCGAACAGCAGCATTGATATTCACCTTTTCGGCATTGTCCATTGTATTGGCTTGCGCATCGGTAATATTCTTAATACTGTTCAAATAGAAATTTTTCCAGATATGGCTCATTTCATTAAGATCGAGCGTATGACGCCCTCCATAGTTGGTCGTATTCCAACATCCCATTAATTGCTGATTGAAAGCATAGATATAGCTACGGAAGGTTTCCACGACCTCTAAGTCACCATAAGTTTGCAATTGTGCAGTGGTGAGTTGTGCATTAGGATCAATGGTTGCAGCTTTCGAAGGATTGGTATTCATGTTCGTCATGTACTCATCGCTACAAGAAGCAAAAAGTAGGGTGCATACCACCAACACCATCGTGATATATGATTTATAATGTCTCATTGTATATCTTCTTTAATATATAAATAAAAATAGTGAGGTTTCTCTTAGAATTTCACATTAATGTTAAAACCATAGCTCTTGCGTGATGGCAGTGAGCCATACTCCATACCCATACCAGTAGTATTGTTATAGTTAGAATCCGGATCGATGTTAGGGATATTCTTCCAAACGATGAACGGGTTGCGGGCAACAAATGATACAGTCAAACCACTCACTAAGTTCTTCAACCAAATTTTAGGCACGTCATAGCTTAAAGTTATTTCGCGGCATTTCACATAAGAGTTGTCGTAGATAAACATGGAAGGAGCGTTGCGACAAACATTCATCCAATATTTCTCGGGATTAATGACAATATCGTTTTCACGGAAAGTACCATCGCCATTGTCTATCACACCCGGCGCAATGAATCCACCGGTGGGGATCCAATCGGGAGAGTCTTTGGCATAACCGGCAGCCTGACGGGCTTCTTCCGATTTGTACCATGCATCACGACCTTCCAAAGTAGCCATACTCTTACCTGTTTCATGTGCAGCACGAGCTGACATAGAATAAAGATCGGCACCTACTTTTACATCAAACACAGCAGAGAGTGAAAGATTCTTATAAGTGAAATTAGTGAAGACACCACCTGTCCAGTCCCAAGAAGCATTACCAAGTACGTGATTGCTCTTGTCGTACATAGGAAGACCGGTTGTTGGATCTATCAGTATGTCACCATTCTCGTTGCGACGGAAGTCGGGACCTACGATGGAACCAAAATTTTCGCCCACTTTAGCAGCAACCTGCACATCAAGCCATGTAGCTTTTTCCAGTTCGAACATATCCATATCGTCTACCAACTTCTTCACCTTATTACTGTTCTTCGAAAAGTTGAAGTTCAAATCCCAAGAGAAGTCCTTGATTTGGACAGGACGCGTATTCAATGCTATTTCAATACCTTTATTCTCAATTTCACCTGCATTAATCAAGCGGTAACCATAACCGGTAGACGAAGAGTTAGCCATACCCATAATTTGGTTCTTACTGAGTTGGGAGTAATATGTGAAGTCCAAACCGACACGGTTATTTAAGAACTTCAGTTCCAAGCCCAATTCCATTGAGTTAGTTTTAGTGGGCTTTAAGTCCTTGTTCGGAATAGTGCTGTTGCTGATATAGCCAATAGTATAGCCAGGATAAGTAAACTTGGATTTGGTATAAACTAACCCGAGTTGATAAGGATCAGTATCACTACCTACCTGTGCCCATGACATACGCACTTTACCGTAAGGAAGCGCATCACCTAACTTCAAAAGTTCAGAGAACACAAAGCTACCGGAGAAAGAAGGATAGATATACATATTATTTCCAATAGGCAAAGTCGAAGACTGGTCACCACGGAGGGTGGCATCAAAATAAAGCATATGCTTCCAACCCAGATTTACGGCGCCATAAACAGAGTTAATCTGTTTGCGGTAACTATAAGGTTCTACACTCACTTCATTGAAACTCATCAGAGCCACCACATCGCGAATTTTCATATCTTGGGCGGTAGTTACGATTGTCTGATTGTTTACCTTATATACATTGCCACCGAATGTAGCATTGAAATCGAAATCCCCCCAAGAATTATTGTAGAGGGCCAAAATCTCGAAATTGTACATACGGTTACGGAAGTTGTTGTTCTGCAAACGACCAGCTTCAAATCCCGGAGTAGTAGGTGCTTTAAAATCTTCAAAAGTAAACCAGTTAAGCTCGGCTCCTACCGTACCCTGTACTTTCAGGTGTTGGTTGATGTTCCAAACAGCCTTACCATTGAAACGGAACAAATCTTTCTTTGAAATATTCGAATTCTTGTAAATATCCCAGTAAGGGTTTACATTGTAAGGGTCCATACCATTCCAGTTAGAATAGTCGCCATTGGCATCCTGATAGGTTTTAAGCCATTTTTGATCGTAAGTAGTAGCAAGTGTCATCAGGTTCTTACCGATATTAGACTTGCTATCACCCAATGCAGGACGGTTTTTTACATCCTCGCGCGTGTAATTGGCGCTGAAGTCCAGATCAAATTTTCCGGCAACAGTATTAGCACGCAAATTGAAGATATCGCGGCTCATATGAGTCTTGGGTACGATATCCTTGTTTCGCATATCAGTATAGGTAAAGCGGATACCCGTCTTGCCATTATTTACACCGACAATAACACTATTGCTGGCAGTAAAACCTGTACGAAAGAAATCGGAAATATTATCGGGAATAATGAGGTATGGATGTTCTACACCATCAAAATACTTCAGCATATTGGAACCATCCGCTTTGGCGCCCCAACTCATGTTAGTGTTGGACACAGCATTGATTGGATAAGTACCATTACTGCCCATACCGTAAATTTGCTGAACATCATTCCATTTAGCTAACTGAGTATCAAAAGTCAACGTACCGTTATATTCCACGTTTACCTTATCCTTATTAGCTTTCTTGGTAGTGATCAGAATTACACCATGACTGGCACGGCTACCATAAAGAGCTGATGCAGCAGGTCCTTTCAAAACAGACATGTTTTCAATATCATCGGGATTGATACTGGAAATACCATCGCCAAGGTCAAAGCCACCATACGTTCCGGCACTACCGAAATTGGTATTATCCAAGGGTACACCATCTATCACATAAAGAGGTTGATTGTTGCCGGTCATTTCAGTGCTACCACGCAAGATTACACGTGAAGAACCGGAAGCACCACCAGCAGTCTGACTTACTACCAAGCCCGGCACCCGGCCTGCCATCGAGTTGATAACATTCGTTTCTTTGGCTTTTGTCAATGCTTCGCCTTGTACTTCGGCTACGCTATAACCCAAAGCTTTACGCTCACGCTTAATACCCAAAGCAGTTACTACCACTTCGCTCAACATTTTATTATCTTCTTCAAGAACAATGTTCAATGGAGCTTTGCCAGCTTTTACTTCCTGTTGTTTGTATCCTACAAAGCTGATTATTAAGGTAGCATTGGGATGGACATTCAAGCTAAACTTACCATCCATGTCAGTTATAACTCCATTGCTGGTTCCTTTTTCTACAATCGAGGCCCCTATCACCGGACCAGAGGCATCATTTACAGTACCTGTTACTTTAATACTCTGCTGTGCTACAGCAAAATTTTCCGGCAAAGCGGCTTTCACTTGCGGCAAACCTCCCCATAAGCATAGAGAAAGCGTACCACAGAGTAGTGTGTTTTTGCATTTACTTACTTTCATGACATTCATAATAAAATTAGTAATTCGATTTTCAGTCGGCGGGCAAAGGTCATGAAAGTATTCTTAACTTAGGTTTGAATCGCTACATACAAGGTTTGAATCGCTACATTTCCGTGCAAAAGTTTGATTTATTGCAGACTAATACTTTAAAAAGAAACATATTCGAGCTACAATTTTGAACATTTACCCTATTGGTGTACTTTTGTATCTCTTAATTAATACTTATAGAAAATGTACATTTGCGGGAAACAATCAATACAGATATTAATCATACTTCTTCTCACGCTACTTGTAACCACAGCTAATGCAGAAGAATATACCCAACGATTCTCTTGTACACAATTCGGCACCGAAGAAGAGCTAAGCAGTCAACGAGTCTTCTCAATTACTACAGATAAGTCAGGAGCTATATGGATAGCTACACTTGATGGTATAAACCGCTATAACGGACACTCGATGAAGAGCTACAATCTAGGAGAAAACCACAATTCATCCGATGCCTCCGGAAGCACCATTATGCTAACTACAGGTCCTGAGAACTCATTATATGCTTATAATAATGTAGGAAGAATCTATAAATACAATGCACTTACAGATCAGTTTGAACTTTGCCTTGATTTGGCAGAGCACATTCATGCCGGACTAGCTCTTGAATGTCTTTTTATTGACTCTCAAGAATGTCTGTGGATAGGATTAAGTACCGGACTCTATTACTCTCAACCGAATGAAGCACCCAAACTGATTGCTTCTGACTGTTCTGTAACACATATAACCGAACTGCCTCAAGGCGTTGCCGTAGGTACAACAGATAACCTTCGTATCTATTCTAAAGAAAGAAAATTGCTACATCAGTTCTGTTCTGGCACCCATATACAGAGCCTCTTGATACCTTCGGACAGTAATTCTTTATTAGTAGGTACTTTCAATGGTATAATAAAGAGTATCAATCTTAAAACCTGGCAGGAGCATTCCCCTATACTCAGTCCGCTTCCTCATACACCCATCCGCTCGATGATAGAAGTATCTCCGTCAACCATCTTATTGGGTTACGATGGTGATGGAGTATATATTTATAACCACTCAACGGGCAAGGTAGCTCCGCTCTTCACACGCGCCAACCGAATGCTTACTGCCATGGGAGTATATTCTTTATGCCGTGACCATGAAGATAACATCTGGGTAGGTACCTATGCAGGCGGTACATTTCTTATGATGCCCGAAGAAAATACCACTACCTTATTAAGACATCGCGAAGGAAGTGAGCCCTCCTTAGCCGACGATAACGTAAATGCACTCTGTGAGCAAAGTAACGGAGAATTATGGATTGCTACTGATAACGGAATCAGTATATACAATCCGACGACCAATCGATTCAGGCAAGCACTTGCAGGCAACGTAGTATTAAGCATCTCTGCCAGCAGTGACGGCCTTATTGCTGCAGGTACTTATGGTAACGGAGTGTTTCTTCTCAACAGCCAAGGACAAGTTCAACAGCACTATATCAAAACAAACAGTGACTTGCCCTCCAACTACTTATCAGCAGTATTGTTCGATTCTGACTGTGACTTATGGGTGGGTACTATGGATAATCAACTGATGCAACTGAATCATCACACAAGGCAGTGGAAATCTTATGATACAATGAAAGTACGCTGCATTGTTCAGAAAAACACCCATACGATAGCTATAGGTACAGTAGACGGATTAGTATTGATAAACAAGCAAACAGGGAAACAGGTTCATCTGTTAAAAGGCACCGCCAATCGAGGTCAAGACTTTAATGCTTTCATTCAATCAATCACATTTGTAAATGACAACCAGGCATGGTTAGGCACAGACGGAGGAGGACTTTATTTGTATGATCTGCAGACCACAGAGAAAAAGATTCTTTCTACCGACGACCGTCTTCCTTCTAATAGAGTGTGTGCATTACTCATTGACCATGACAATATGTTGTGGATAACCACAGACCATGGACTCGCCTGCCTGCCTTCACATCCGTCCATGCAAATATACAACCAGAACTTCGAGCATACTATGTCGAGAACTTACAACCGCTCGGCAGCTATTCGTTTATCCGACGGGCGTGTAGCATTGGGCAGCACTACAGGTGTACTTATTTTTAAACCCCACATCTCGCTGACTTCATACCCTACTCCACCATTACAGTTCACTGACTTCCGTATAGACAATATCGACATTAGCGAAGCCACGAACATGCGTCCGAAACTGATGCAGATGTTGGCAGATAGTACTGTAGTTTTATCTTACCGCCACAACTCATTCACGGTAGGATTCGAATCAATAAGCTTCCGTTATCAAAGCAATATCGTATACGAATATATGCTTGAAGGCTTTGATCGTGGATGGAACAGTCCGGGACGTAACGAGCAATTACGCTACACCAACGTGTCACCCGGTAAATATCGGCTCTATGTACAGTCGCGTAGCCTCAACAACGGAATCATTCTAAGTAGTCGGTCAGTTGACATCATAATCTGCCAACCATGGTGGAATACCTGGTGGGCATGGTTGCTATACATCATAACCTTATGCAGTATAGTCGCTATCATTATAAGGAGCAAGCAGCAACAACTGATGCGCCGTTATATGAACGAAAAAATCACTTTTTTCATAAGTGTTGCTCATGACATTCGCACCCCCCTTACTCTAGTGAAAGCACCACTTGACGAGCTACACCATGACTCCACGCTGCATGATAGAGCGGCGCAGGCTGTGCAACTGGCACGTTCAAACCTGGACAAGCTATTAAATATGCTATCGCAACTCTTGGACTTTGAGCGTATGGAACATCCCAATATGAAACCCCGGATAGAGGCTGTATCACTAAGTCAAATCGTTGGTGAACTTGTAATAGCCTTTCAACCTCTTTGCCAGCAAAAGAACCTCACTTTAAAAACGAATGAAATTGATAATAACCTATATGTATGGGCTGACACCAATTTGCTAAACCGGATATTAACCAATCTTCTGTCAAATGCCATCAAATATACTTCGGCAGAAGGGAATGTCGGCATCCGTGTGAAAGCTGAAGGCGATAAAATAAAAATAACAGTGGCTGATACAGGTATCGGTATCTCTTCTAAAGAGCAAAAGAAGCTGTTTACCAGTTTCTTTCGTGCCAGTAACGCCATTAATTCGGGGGCATCGGGCATTGGTTTGGGATTACTACAAGCCAAACGGTTTGCCAGCCTGCTGAAAGGAGATATCAAATTCACCTCCACTGAAGGTAAAGGTTCCGAATTTACACTTATCCTCAATAAGGTTACAACCGCTATTTCCACCCACAACCACTACTCGGAAATCACTGAAACAGCCGAAAATGTTGCATCGGGTGATTCTGACAAAGATCTTCTACTCATTGTTGAAGATAATGACGAGCTGCGTCGGTATATGCGCCAACTCTTCGAACCTCTTTATCGGGTGATAGACAAGTCCAACGCAGCGGAAGCACTTGAATGTATGGAAACTCAATACCCCAGCTTGGTATTGACCGATGTAATGATGCCCGGCATGCAGGGAGACGAAATGTGCCACCGAATAAAAAGCAACCCCACTACTTCGGGTATACCAGTGATACTTCTCACTGCCAAGACATTTCAAAAAGCTATCATAGAGGGGCTACAAAAAGGAGCTGATGATTACATAGCCAAACCTTTCGACATAGACGTACTTAAAGCTAAAGTTCAGGCACAGATAGATAACCGCAAACGTTTACGTCAACACTACACTCAAATTGCTTTACAACATACTCTTGCAGACTCAGCCAACAAATCTGCTTCCGGCAAAACAGTAGAAAAGACGACGGTGCAAGATATAGCAAGTATTCCTAATGATGCTGATAGTGAATTTGTAGAAAAAGCTACCCGAATCGTAAAGGAAAATATGAGCAACCTTGAATTCGATATCGATCGACTTTGCCGCGACATGGCTATGTGCCGTACTCTTTTCCACAAACGGTTAAAAGCACTTACCGGACACACACCGCAAGATTTTATCCGCATGATTCGCCTTGAACACGCGGCTGCTTTACTGTTACAGGGAATACCGGTAACAGATGTTTCAATTCATGCAGGTTTTGCCAATGCCAAGTATTTCAGTACTTTGTTTAAGAAGTATTTCGGTGTACAGCCCAGCCGCTATATTGGTAAAAATGAAGAAACAAGCTGATGCGTAGGATTTCAAACCCAGGTATGTGAGTATTCAAACCTTGCATAGTCTTGTCATTGCTAACTTTGCTGACATAAATCCAATACCTATATTATTTATGATCAGTAAGTTTATTTCCTTAAAGAGAGTAATGGCATTATTATTGACTGTTACCGCCTTATCCTGCTCCTCCTCAAACAACACTACAGAGGAACTGTCCTATCTAAATTTGAAAAGTGTATCAACCAAAAGCCTCACGGCTAGTGGTGGTGAAACAATTATCAGCGTATCGTCGTGGCCCATAGCCACAGCGCAATCGAACGCCGAGTGGCTAACACTTAAATCGACTACTTCACTTGACAAACTCACTTCGTTTGTATTTACGGCGCAAGCAAACGAGGGAGATGCCCGCGAGACAACCATCACCATTACAGCCGGAGAAAAGAAAGAATCCGTAACCATCAGCCAAGCAAAAAACAATAAACCTGAAAACAAACCCATAGATGAGAATCTGCCTGCTGTAAAAATAGCCAAAGAGTTAGGACTCGGATGGAACTTGGGCAATCAGCTTGATGCCTACGCAAACGAAGTAGCTAACGAAACTTCATGGGGCAACGGCTTGGCCACACAAGAAACATTTAACAAAGTGAAAAGTGCAGGGTTTACATCAGTACGTATCCCTATAACCTGGCTGGGCAAAGTAGGTGAAGCTCCCGAATACCTCATTAATTCTACTTGGCTGGACCGGGTAGAAGAACTAGTGGGTTATGCCGAAAATGCAGGACTGAAAACTATTATCAATATTCACCACGACGGCTACCGACACATCCATGAAGACGGTCGTGTGGAAAGTCATTGGCTAGACATTGTGAAAGCCGCGAAAGATGCAGCCGCAAACAATGTTATCAAAGCGCAAATCAAAGCCATGTGGACACAAATTGCCAAACGTTTCAAGGATAAAGGAGACTTTCTCATCTTTGAAGGACTCAACGAAATCCATGATGGGAAATGGGGTTCTACCAGTAACACAACCGATAGCAGTACACAATATGCCATACTCAATGAATGGCAGCAGATTTTTGTTGATGCAGTACGTGCGACTGGAGGAAACAATGCCAATCGCTATTTAGGTATCAGCGGTTATTGTACCAACCCCGATCTCACGATGAAACATCTGAAACTCCCTACAGACCTTGCCAAAGACCGTCTATTGGTATCGGTTCACTACTACGATCCTGCCACTTTTGCGTTAGAAGACAAATTTGCCGAATGGGGGCACACTGCTACCGTGGGCAAAAAGGAAAGCTGGGGAGATGAAAACCATTTGAAAGACATCTTCAATGCCCTGAAAGTGATTTATGTAGAAAAAGGAATACCAGTATATATTGGTGAAATGGGATGCGTGCATCGCAGTAACAGTCGTTCCGAAGCATTTCGAAAATACTATTTAGAATATGTATGCAAGGCTGCCCGCACCTACGGCATGGCTGTATTCTATTGGGATAACGGCAACGCAGGTTCAGGACGCGAATGTTCCGGATTGATGAATCATGCCACAGGAATTTTTGTTAATAACGGAAAAGACATAGTGAATGCAATGGCAAAAGGATACTTTACCGATGATGCCTCATATACTTTGGAAACTGTATATAATAGTGCTCCGTAATAAAAACGATTAAACAAGCGTAATAAAAGAAGAGGGCATATCAGTTTTTTTTTGATATACCCTCTCTCTTCTTTGTAGTTTTCAGAGATTTTACTCTATATTCGACTTAAATTGTCTTTTCAATATTCCAAACGAAAGCGCGAAGCCCCAACTGCTCTGTCTGCTTATCCATTTCGTGCAGAACTTTCAACAGCGGATCAACCCTTTCATCCTCAACCATCGCCAAGATTGCCGAGCACATAGAAGGCCATGCATGACTACCGTAATGCGGGTCACCAGTCTTGGAACCGCGTCCGCGTACCTGTTCCCAATAAGTGAAGCCACGGCAATTCAATCTGTCCAGTGTGGCAATGATGCGTTCATAATACGCTTGGTCGAATGTTATTAATACAGATTTCATATCTTACTATTCCTTCCTTTTTACTTGTTACTTTTTAATAATCTCATCCTTATGGATATCGAAATACTCCTGCATTTCACGGTTCTTACGATTCTTACGGCGCTGACGTTTAACTCCTGTACCGGCAAACACACAATACATAGTCGGCACATAGATCAAAGTAAGGATAGTAGATACCGAAAGACCACCAATTACAGCAATAGCCATCGGACGCCACATTTCAGCTCCCTGTCCCTGGTCAATGGCCATCGGAATCATACCGAGGACGGTTGTTGCCGTAGTCATAAGTACCGGACGAAGACGGCTCCTACCTGCTGTTATTACTGAATTAATAATCGATTGCCCGCGCTCACGACACAGAATAGTGTAGTCAATAAGCACAATACCGTTCTTCACTACAATACCAATCAACATGATGGCTCCCAAAAGGCTCATTACACTCAGTGTACTGTTGGTTATAAATAAAGCAAGTAGTACACCACCCATCGCAAAAGGTACGGAAAGAATAAGAATGAGCGGATAGGTCAACGACTCAAACTGAGCCGCCATTACAATAAATACCAGCACGAAGATAAGTATTGCCAACGTTCCCAAATCACGGAATGAGTCTTGTTGGTCTTCATACGAACCCGATATCTGAACATTCACTCCCGCAGGAATCTCTATCTTGTCGATAATCTTATTACCGGCTGCAACTACATCGCCCAACGGAGCACCCGAAATAATGGCAGATACAGTTACAATACGCTCGCGGTCCTTACGCTCGATAGTAGGAGGTGCAAAACGCTCAACCACTTTGCCCAAGTCCTTAATACGGATAGCTTCGCCTTTATTATTATATACAAGGATGTTCTCAATACTTTCCAAACTAGTACGATACTCAGGAGCATAACGCACCTTAATATCATATTCGTCACCATCTTCACGGAACTTGGAAGCAGTGGCACCATTAATACGATTACGCAGATAAGAAGCGGCAGTAGCCAGATTCAGTCCGTGCAAAGCCAGTTTCTCGCGGTCGAAATCCACCTGATATTCAGGTTGGTAGTCACTACGGCTGATGTTGACTTCGGTCACACCCTTCACTTGAGACAACTCGCGCTTCATGCGGGCAGCTACACTGTCAGTTTCAGTCAGACTATAGCCGTAGATCTCGAAGTCGGCAGAAGCCTGACCGGACATACCGCCGTTACTACCTCCAAGTATTACCTGCGCTTTGTCAAATTCAGGATAAGCTTTGAGATCTTCACGCATCAAATCACAAATTAATTCCAGACTACGTTCACGATCTTCAGGGTCAGTCAAACTGATATTAAAGTCAATGATATGTGGACCATTCTCTTGCATAGATGCCCAAGTATTATCTGAATCAGCCTGACCTACCGTATAGTTGCAGACTTTAAACTCGGGATATTCCTTCATCCATTGTTTTGTCAGCTTGTTAGCCAGTTCTTGCGCCATCTCTTTACGTGCACCGATAGGTAACTGCAACTTCACAGCAATACGGGCATTATCTTGTGCCGGGAAAAATTCAGTACCAATGAATTTTGCCGAGAACATACTCGCAATGAAGAACAGCAAACAACCTAACAACACTAATCCACGGTGACGAACAGCCCAGTTTATCATACGGGCATACCAAGCATCAAGGCCATCAAGCCCTTTCTCAATAGGTCCGTACAGCAATTTGAAAGTCTTAGATTGTTTCTTCTGCAATCGAAGCAATTGTCCGCAGAGCATAGGTGTCAATGACAAGGCAGCCACAGTCGAAATAAACATAATCACACACATCATCCATCCCAACTGTTTGAAAAGTACTCCGGACATACCGGTTACCATCGTCAATGGGAAGAATACGGCAATCATGGTCAAAGTAGAAGCAACTACCGAGATAGCTACCTCATTCGTTCCATGTACGGCTGCCTGCTTGGGTTCGGAACCTCGTTCGATGTGCGTGGTCACGTTCTCCAAAACTACAATGGCATCGTCCACCACCATACCAATGGCTATGGATAAGGACGAAAGAGAAATGATATTAATCGTATTACCTGTGATAGCCAGGTAGATGAACGAAGCAATCAATGAAAGCGGAATCGTGATACAAATAATCAATGTAGCACGCCAACGTCCCAAGAACAGGAATACCACAAGCACAACGAACAGCAACGCGTACATTACCGTCTCCGTCAAACTGTCTATTGTATTCAAGATATTCTCGGAAGTATCTACAATTACACCCAGTTTCACATCGGCAGGCAAATTCTTCTGCAAGCGTGGAAGAGCTTTCAGAACTTCTTCCGAAATCTGTACAGAGTTGGCACCCGACTGTTTCTGAACGATAATCATAGCACCCTGTACACCATTATTGTAGGTTTCCTGTGCACGTTCTTCTACAGTATCTACCACCCGTGCCACATCACGCAAATACACCGAAGCACCATTATAGGTACCCACGACTATATTATCCAGCTGGCGGCTATCATTGAACTCACCTTCCACACGTAGCGAATAGGTTTCGTTACCAATATCAAAATTACCACCCGGCACGTTTTTGTTTTCTGCACCGATGATAGAGCTGATTCCCTCGATTGTCAGATTATAAGCTTCCAACTTAATAGGGTCACAATATACCTGGATTTCGCGTTGCGGCGCACCACTAATAGATACTGTACCCACACCCGGAATACGCGCCAAAGGATTTACTACTCCGTCATCCAGAATTTTATAGAGTGCCGACTGGCTCTCATTGGCTTGTACAGATAACATGACAATAGGAATCATGTCCGTACTGAACTTAAAGATAATGGGCGTCTCTACATCATCGGGAAGCATAGAACTGACCATGTCCAACTTGTCGCGTACGTCATTGGTCAGCACGTCTATATCTTCTCCAAACTCGAACTCCAATGTAATCAGAGACATATTCTCAGAGGAACGTGAAGTGATATGCTTCAAGTTACTAACTGCATTCAATGTATTTTCTAATGGACGGGTCACATTATTCTCAATATCCGATGCACTGGCACCCGGATATGCCGTCATTACCATAATCGTATTTGTATCAATATCCGGATACAAGTCGATAGGCAATTTGGACAAAGAGAAAAGACCAAAAATCACCACTGCCAAAAAGCAGAGGGAGGTCATAATCGGTTTCTTAACCGCACCTTCGTATAAACTCATTTCTTTATCGTGATTAGTTTAATAGTGATTTTACTTCTCGATCTCTACTTCCGTACCGTTTATCAGACGTGCCTGTCCGGCCACTACCACCTGCGAGTTATCGGGCACACCGGATTTCAGCTCATACTCCGAGCCCATGCGTCTGCCTAACTCCACTTTGTTGTAGGACACTTTACCATCTTTA
>OHGT01000474.1_pt1 | contig 28608 bp, 27 predicted proteins | sample 1567861 | NCBI WGS metagenome assembly OHGT01 (sample SAMEA3879533, study PRJEB24766) | human gut metagenome | biome: human-associated habitat; feature: feces | place: USA | collected 1985/1987 | reverse complement strand
GATAACTTATTATGCAGAACGGAGCCGATTTGAGCTAATCGGTTCCTTGTACTTTCTCCTTCAGCTTTCGGAAAGATGTATCACTGATGGCGTGTTCAATCCGGCAGGCGTCTTGTTCCGCTGTTTCCTGATCGACGCCAGTAGCGATAAGCTGCTCCATAAAAAACACATGGCGTTCATAGATTTTTTCGGCAATCTCCCGACCTATGACGGTCAGATGAAGGAACCCATCATCATCCACGGTCAGAAAACCTCCATTTTTCAAAACACCTACCGCATGGCTGATACTCGGTTTGCTAAAGCCCATGTGCCGGGCAAGGTCAATGGAGCGGACCATGCCCATTTTCTTTTGTAGAACAAGGATAGCCTCCAGATAATCCTCCCCGGACGCATGAATCTTCATCAGTTCCTCCTTTATGCTTATTGTTGAATCCTCCAGCCCTCAGCCTGTTCCCGAATCTTAATAAATTCCTGATAGGTTCCCCTTTGAGCCAGCAATTCCTTATGGGTTCCTTTCTGCACGACGGTTCCACCATCAATGACAAGAATTTGATCCGCATTTTCAATCGTCGCCAGTCTATGGGCAATCGTTATGATTGTTTTACCATGTGTCAGTGCGGAAATAGCCTCTTGAATCAAATGCTCATTCTCTGGGTCAATGCTGGCCGTGGCCTCATCCAAAATAACAATCGGCGCATCTTTCAGCATGGCTCTGGCAATCGAAATCCGCTGCTTTTCACCGCCGGAAAGAGAAGAACCGCCCTCACCAATGACGGTATCATATCCATCTGGCAAGGCCATAATAAAGTCATGGCAGCGCGCTTTTTTTGCAGCAGCAATCATCTGTTCCTCCGAAGCGTCCGGGCTGCCGAATTTGATATTGTTACGGATCGTATCCCGGAACAGATATACATTCTGGAACACCATACTGATATTTTTTAGTAAGCTGTCACAGGTAAATTCTCGAATATCTGTTTCTCCTAAAGTGATTTTTCCGGCGTCAACATCATAAAAGCGTGCAAGCAGGCTGCACAGGGTAGACTTGCCGCTCCCGGAAGGACCTACAATCGCTGTTGTGGTATTCTGCGGAATCGTGAAATTCACATCATGCAATACAGTCCGTTTATCGTAACCAAAGGATACATCCTGAAAAGTAATGTCATACGAGGTCGGTGTAATATCTTTTCCGTCCTGGTCGATATATTCTGCATTTTCCAGAGCTTCCAGCTTATTCATAGCGGAATCTATAAGACCCAGCATGTGAGCCGCGTCGTTAATGTTTTCCACACTTCCAAAGATTACGAAAGAAAACAGAACAAACATCAGGAAATAAGCAAGACTCATTTGCCCGTTAAGTGTCTGCCATGCACAGATAAACACAATCCCCATAGATGCCAGTTTTAAGGAGAACAGATGCAAGCAGTTAAATGGCGTATAGCCTTTTTCTACTTTGATATGAATATTTTTCAAATCCGTATTTGCCTTGCGGAAACTTTCGATAGAAGCCCCTTCCTGTCCGAACGATTTAACGATGGACAGCCCGCGGATATATTCAATCGCAGAGCCAGACATATCCTCCATGGCCTGGTGCGTGATAGCAGCGGTCTTTTCACTATGCCTGCTGATACCATGTAAGGCCAATGAGGAAAAGGCAACGCCGACAACAGAAATCACTGCTGCGGCTGGACTCAGGAAAAGGAAACACAGGAGAATTGCAATAAACTTTGCATATCCGTTGATGATGATATCAACCATCTTCATTCCCTGCAATTCGAGTGTGGATAGCTCCGTGGTAACACCTGTCAGAATATCGCCCACGCTGTTTTTGGAAAAATATCCCAGAGGAACCCTTTTCAGCACATCGCCTAAATGGATTCGCTGCCCTGCGGCTACTTCATAACCAATGCTTTCCTGCAACACCGCCCGCAAATAAGAGAGTAGAAAGTTAAGCGCAATCGAGCCAACAATAATCCAAAGCGTCTGCCAGATCAGGGAGGATTCTATTGTGCTGCCTGCCCAATAAGCTGCGATTGCTTTATCAAGGGCATAAGCGGCAGCCATTGTAGGGATCGCCGTAGACAGGCTGCTGAAAAAGGAAAAAACAGAGCCAAGATAGAGGCGTCCCTTATATTTCCCCGCCCATTTAATGATCCGTTTCATAGACTTAAACATGAGCGGCCACCTCCTTCTTTTCACTCACAGACCAATTCTTCGCCCCGATGTGGGCTTTCCACATATCCGCATAAAGCGGACACCGCTTCAACAATTCTTCCTGCTTTCCGCAATCCACAATCCGGCCTTTTTTCAACACGACAATCTGATCTGCGTTCTGAATGGTGGAAAGGCGGTGGGCGATCACAAGAAGAGTTTTACCCTTTGATAACGCCATGATAGATTTCTGGATTTTATCTTCGTTCTGCGGGTCAGTAAATGCTGTCGCTTCATCCAAAATAACAATCGGGGCATTTTTAAGGATCGCCCTCGCAATCGCAATTCGCTGTTTTTCGCCGCCGGACAGCCTCTTTCCGGCATCACCGGCAGGGGTATCATATCCTTTGTCCAAACGCACAATAAATTCATCACAGCAGGCCGCTTTCGCCGCCGCATATATTTCTTCATCTGTGGCGTTTGGATTTCCAAGACGGATGTTTTCTTTCAGGGAGCAATTAAACAGGAAGTTATCCTGCGTCACAAAACTGACCAGTTCGGAAAGCTGGCGTATAGACAACTCTTTGATATTCTTCCCCCCAATGGTAATGTTGCCGCCTGTCACGTCCCAAAACCTTGCAATCAGACGGGCAATCGTTGATTTACCGCCGCCAGACGGTCCTACAAGTGCCGTAAAACTTCCCTCTGGCAATTCCAAGTTCACATCATGCAGTACTTCATTTTGCTCGGAGCCGTCATAGGAAAAAGCTACATGCTCCAACACAATATCATTGCGGGGTATGGATACGATTTTCCCTGAATCCGGCAGCACAGGCAGGTTCAAAAGTTCATTTGCCGCCTCTACTGCATATTCCATAGACTTTGCTTCGTTAATGAAAGTGGTTGCTTTCATCAACGGCCCAACAATGCTGAGGGAAAGAATAATCCCCATTGCAAGCTCTGCGGGGGAAATACTTCCATTCTGTACCAGCAGAAGGCCGACAGGAAGAACCCCCAGTAGCGTTGTGGGCATAATCGCCATCATCAGGTTCATCGTTTTCCATGTGCTCTTAAACCATGCCAGGGTAAACTCTTTGAACGACTGGACAGCATTAACAAATTTTTCATAGGAGCTTGTGCTTTGATTAAAAGCCTTTACAACCTCGATGCCTTCCACATACTCAATAATAATACTGTTGACATGGTTATTTGCCTCCATATAAGCGGCGTACTGACTGTTATAATTCCTCATAAGGAAAAACATAGGAATCATGGCCAGCACCGGAGCAATCAGAACCGCCAATCCCATGCGCCAGTCAATGACCATCATCCAGGTAAAAATTGCAACAGGGAGTAGGAGGTTAGAAGTCAATTCCGGGATCATGTGTGCCAAAGGCGGCTCTAAATCCTCCACCTTATCCATGATGATATTTTTCAGATAGCCGATTCGCCGCCCCATCACTTCGCCGAGAGGCGCTTTCATCAGCCGGTCCGCAATTTTAAGCCGGATTCCTTCCAAAATGGTATAGGCTGAAATATGCGCCAGGATCGTAGAGATTCCATGGCAGGCAACCCGCAGCAGGTAGCCCGCTGCTCCAACCAGACACCAAATCAGAATGCCATTCAGGGTCACATTCTGATTGATAAATGCCAGCAGGATTTCATATACAGCCCAAAAAGGAATAAACCCTCCTGCAACGCTCAGAATGGCGCAGAATACCGAAAGAGCCATTTTCCCCTTGCATGGTGCGGCGAAGGAAAACAGAATTTTCACCCAATTATCTTTTTGCTGCTTCATTACAATCACCTTCCTTCTTTTTAGTCAGCAAAGAAAAAAGGATGGGTAGTCTTTGCTAACCATCCTCATTGTAGCAGTATTCAATTCTTCTTTCCTCTCCAAAACGGCATTTATGCACCGTTTAGAAAAAAGATTTTCGGTATTCCATCGGCGTCTGCCCTATCACCTGCCGGAAAGCTGTTGCAAATTTACTGGGGCTTTCATATCCCACAGCTCCGGCAATTTCCGCAATCCCTTTTTTGGAATCCTGCCGGAGCATTGTGGCAGCAACGTTCATCCGATAACGGCGAAGATAGGAATACATGGAATCTCCGTATATTTCCTTAAAGCAGGTTTTCATCCCCGTCAACGAAATCTGGAATCGTTCAGCTAATTCATCCATCGTGTAATGCTCCTGCAAATTTGCCGTAATAAGATCATGGATCGCTTTGATTTTTTCTACCTGCCCTTTATAGAAATAAGGGCGATCTTCTTTGGAATCAGAAAACTGCAAAGCGTCCAGATATAAAAGCAGCTCCAGGGCTTTTACTTTATAATAGTCACCTTTGATCTGCTGCGGGACAAAGTAAAGCTCTGAAAAAATATGTTCAATTCCTGGCTCATTATGAATCACAAACGGTTTCTTGTCATTGCAATACTTTTTTTGAAGCTCGTACAAATCAACAGAAAATCCGCCAAAAAAGTCTTTCAGCGCCGGCACAGCAATGTCCAGATCAAATCCCAGGGTTATCCCATGATAGTGGCAGAGTGGAAAGCAGAACCGTCCCGAATGGGAACGCCGGTCATCCACACGCATCTCATTCTCTTGCAAATAGCTATACGCATGATTGTCAATCTCGCTTTCGATCCGTCCCTCCCTGCAATGGTCTATATAGAGAAGCGAACTGTCCGTACTACTCTGAAAGTAGGAGGTACATTCTTTCAGGTGCATATCGCTATACATCACAAAAGCGCCATCAAAAATTTTGTGGGCTGTCATGGTTCCCTCGCCGCTCTCGTCAAAAAGCTGCAGGACAACGCAATCCTCAGTTTCAATGACATTTTTAACATTTGAGCCGCAGTTTATTTTACCATCAAACAGTTTGATTTCCGCCGCCTCCTTCCATCATAAAGAAATTAAATAACCGTTCCCGTCCTTCCGTATCCTGGAGGAAATAGTTTTCTTCCAATCTGCCGTTTTCCAGATGGATCACATAATTGCAGCACCTGAGTATAAATTCAGGATCATGGGTCACAATCACAATGGTTTTTCCTGAATCGGCAAGTCCTTTGACCGAATCGGCCACCTGCCTCATATGAAAGAGATCAAGGCCGCTGGTAGGTTCGTCAAATAGTATAACCGGACGTTCAGAGGCAATCGCAGAAGCAATCGCCACACGTTGTTTTTGCCCTCCCGAAAGCCCCATCGGATGGCAGGCTTTGTACGGGAGCAAATCCATTTCTGTCAAGATAGCCTCTGCCTTTGCCACATTTTCAGGCGATTCATCGGAATCTTTCCCCGGCATACTTAACAGGACTTCCTCTAAAACGCTCTCCGTAAAAAGCTGATGATTTACATCCTGCATGACCATATAGCATAGCTTCAGCCGCTGTTTGCTTGAATAGGAAGTACCTTCTTTTTCGAGGATACCTTTACATCTTTTTTCCAATCCGCATAAGCAACGGGATAGTGTCGTTTTTCCGGCTCCATTGTGCCCGATGACCGCCGTTACATTTCCGGCAGGAAGCTCTATATTTTCCAGAGAAAGCGTTTCCGGCTGTTTCTTGTATGCGAAATGGAAGTGGTTCAGTTTCCATATCCCCTGCCCTGAATGTAGACTGGCAGGCTCAATGTCTGCAAACTCACCCAGGCCAAGAGGCCGTAATCCCATTTTAGCTTTTTCCGCCGCCGGAATCAACTGAAATTCCGGCAAAGTATAATCCCCTTGTATTTCCCCGTCGCTTAAATATATGATCCTGTCTGCCAGATCATAAAGATAGTAGAGCCGGTGCTCCGCAATAATAATTGTTTTGCCCTGTGACTTCAATATTTTTAACAGTTTCCGAAAATCAGCGATGGAATAGGCGTCAAGGTTGGAAGATGGCTCGTCCAAAACAAATACATCCGGTTCCACAGCGGCGGCAGATCCACAGGCGATTTTTTGCTTTTCCCCACCGGAAAGGGAGAAAACACTTCTGTCCAGCAGATTTGTAAGGTTCAACTGCTCTGAGACCAGCTTTACCCGCTTTCGGATTTCTGCTTCTTCCAATCCATGGTTTTCACATCCAAAGGCAATTTCGCTGGTCGTATCCACATTAAAAAATTGAGAACGTGGATTCTGAAAAACAGAACCCACTTTTTTTGATATATCAAACAGGGAAAGCCCGCTCATATCTTCTCCATCAAGCATGACAGTGCCTTCCAGCTTTCCATCGTAATAATGAGGAATCAGTCCGTTAAACAGCCGTGTCAGTGTGGTTTTACCGCAGCCCGATGTTCCGCAGAGCAGTACAAAATCCCCGTCGTTAATAGACAGGTCAATATTTCTTAATGTTCCGTGTCCTTCCCTGTCCCCAATGTCAGTTTCATTTGGAGGGTAGGAAAAAGAAACTTTTTTACATTCGATCATAGGCCTACCTCCCTGTAATCATCGTGACAATAGGAATTGCAAAAGCCACCACACATAGCAGCAGGAAAAAAACATCCTGCACATGAAAGCCGATCTCGCAGATGTTTGTCCTCTTGACCGGACCGCCCAATCCTCTTGTCAGGGCTGCCGCATTTAATTCTTCCCCGATCTTGACGGAACACATGATGACAGGGACAAGCCTGTATTCCAGCATTGCACTGGCTTTGCCCCCGCCAAAACGGATTCCTCTCATTTTCATAGCGTCCCCTATGGCATTATATTCTTCTACAACAGTAGGGAAAAATCGGAATATCACGGACATAGGAATGATGATCTGCTCCGGTAAATGCAGCTTCTTCATGGAGGCAACAAACTCGCTGACCGTCGTTGTCCTGACCGTGATGTATCCCATCATAATCCCCGGCACAAACCGCATAAAGAAACCGCAGATTGCAACAACAAGAAAGTTAGGAAGGCCGGACAGGTGGGGGAGCGCCCATAGTTGCAATATATAGCTGCCGCCATATAAAACAAAATAGATAACCGATCCCTTCCACGATTTTTCCGTGAGCAGCAGGATCAATGGAACAGCAGCCAAAATAGGAGCAAACTGTTTAGAAGCAGCCCCACCTCCGCCGCTCAAGACAAAGAGGGCAATCGTGACAAGCAATGCCAACTTTGTCCGAGGGTCTAACGACAGGCCGGTTTCCTTTTTTTTGCTTGCTAACAATTCATGGCGCATTATGCAATACCCGCACGCTTAAAGTGCTTTTTGAAAATTTTCTGGCCGATCACACCGCCGATCACGCCGCAAACGAACCCGGCAATCAAAAGAAGGGGGAGCGTATATGCCGAGATATAGCTCATAATGGAATCTGCATACTCTTGTCCATAACCGCTGATTAGCTGCTGATAGTAGCTGTCCCGTGTTGCAACAATGGGGATGTAGTTTCCGATGATCCACATAGAAAAAACACCATGCGATATGATTCCTTTTTTTGCACTCTTATAATCGCCGGATTTCAAAACAAGATCAGCCAGGACACCGAACACGGCACCGGTAATAATGCTCCAATACCCCATGCCGGTCAGCAACATTAAAATACCGCAGATCAGTCCTGTCAGCGATACCATTCCAAACTTCTGGACTTTAGAATAATACAGCATCATTACGATTCCGCCAATCAGCGGAACCAGCACGATCAGAAGCGGAAGAAAAATAGGGATAAATCCCAGCATGGCAATCGCCATCATCACCACAAAATAGATCGCAGTGAAGATTCCAACATTGATAAGGTCTTTTCCTTGTAGTTTATTCATTATTTGGTCCTCCTGTTTGCTTTTGTGTTAGCACGAACTAACCGCATTTCAGTATAGCAGATATGTCGGTATGTTTCTTCTCCAAAAAGGCATTTTCGCTCCAAATAGACAATTAGTTTGCTTTTGCTATCTTTACGGGGAGTGATTGCCTGCGTGTGTGCGTGAACATAGAACTATTCAACATTGAACAGAGGCGGTTCTTGCATAATTTGAAATGGAAACAGCCAAAATCTCCGCTCCAAATTGTAGTATTAGTAGAGGGAGAAATAGAAGGTAGGGTTTCGATAGCAAGCACAGCAAGCGAGTACCCGCTTGCGAATTTTGAAATTTTCAGGTCCCTTGCCCGAAAATCCAAAATTGCTTGTTGGGATAATCCCAAACCCTTATGAAGAACGGAGGCGGCGCATGGCAAACCGAAAGCGGAATATCCAAATGAAATTCTATGTCACGGAGGACGAAAAACGGCTCATAGATGAGAAAATGAGCCAGCTACCCACACGCAGATATGGTGCATATCTCCGCAAAATGGCGATTGACGGATATATCATCTATACGGACACCGCAGATATCAAGGCGTTCATCAAAGAGCTTTCCGCTATCGGTCGGAACATCAATCAGATCGCCAAGCGGATCAACGCCGGAGGCCCTGCGTATCAGGCTGACATAGACGAGATACGGGAAAGGCTGGACGAGATATGGCAGTTACAAAGACACATCCTATCAAGTCAACGCTGAAAGCAGCCATTGACTATATCTGCAACCCGGAAAAGACGGATGGAAAGCTGCTTGTATCCTCCTATGGATGCGCCGCCGAAACTGCGGATATCGAATTTTCCTGGACCCGCCGCCACGCCATCGACAAAGGAACAAACCTGGGCCGCCATCTGATCCAAGCCTTTCAGCCTGGGGAGGTCACGCCGGAACAGGCCCATGAGATCGGTATGGAGCTTGCAAAAGAAATTCTGGGCGGCAAGTATGAGTTTGTGCTTACCACCCATATAGACAAAGATCATGTTCATAACCATCTGATTTTCAATGCGGTCAGCTTTGCGGATCACAAGCACTATCATTCCAACAAGCGGAGCTATCACTATATCCGCCGCACCTCAGACCGGCTTTGCAAGGAACACGGTCTGTCCGTCATCATCCCCGGACAGGACAAGGGTAAGAGCTATATTGAACATCAGGCCGCGCAGAATGGCACCAGCTATAAGGCGAAGCTGAAAGCGGCCATCGACCGGCTCCTGCCAGCCTGTTCCGATTTGGAAGAACTGCTTCGCCGCCTGCAGAGAGAAGGCTATGAGATCAAGCGGGGCAAATATATCTCCGCCAGAGCGCCGAATCAGGAACGGTTTACCCGTCTGAAAACCCTGGGTGTGGACTACACCGAAGAAGCCCTTGCCGCCCGGATCGCCGGACGCTCCAGACCTTCCCGCCAGCCGAAACAGCAAAGCGGAAAGATCAGCCTGCTCATTGATATCCAGAATAACATCAAGGCGCAGCAGAGCGCAGGCTTCACCCATTGGGCGAAGCTGAACAATCTGAAACAGGCCGCCAAGACCATGAATTTCCTGACCGAGCACGGGATAAGCAGTTATGGAGAACTGGAAAGCAAACTGACCGCAGTATCCGCACGCAGGGATACCGCTCATGCAGAAATCAAGCGGGTAGAAAGCAGAAGTGCCGAACTTACCCTTGTGATGAAGCACGCCGGCACTTACCGTCAGCTAAAGCCACTTTATGACCGATACCGTAAATCGAATGATAAAGAAAAGTTCCTGCGGGGGCATGAGAGCGAGATCATCCTTTTTGAAGCGGCCGCCAGAGAATTGAAACGGCTGGGGGCTGTGCCGCTGCCGACAACGGAAAGCATGAAAACGGAGCTTGCCAATCTCACCGCAGAAAAGGAACGGCTCCTTGCTGAATACAAAGCCGCAAGAACCGAAGCCCAGGAATACGAGACCGTCAAGCAAAATGTGGATGCACTGCTGGCCGTTCCAAAGGAACAGGAACAACAGCGGCGGCATGAACTTGAATAAATTTCTTTGAAAGACGCTGGGCGCAGCTCCCGGCATCCTGTATAATGGAACTGCGGAAGGAGGTTTTACCGATGACAAGAAGCGAAGCAATCAAAGCATTATTCTTCAAAAGTGTACTGCCCGTGACCGTGGCACTGATCCTGTATTGTATCTTCAAATCCGCCTGCATGAAGAACGGAGAGCTTGACTATGTATGGCTCTGGATACTCTGCGGGCTGCCGTTTGGCCTCCATCGGATGTGCCTCTGGATCGTGCCGGGCGGCGGCTCCCTGGGTGGAGGGATCGCCCTGTTTGCATTGAACTTTATTATCGGTGGTGTGATCGGTGGTTTCATTCTGGCATGGCGGTTGATCGTGGCAGTGTGGTATGTGCCGCTGACGGTGTACCGGCTGATCGTTGGATGATTTTCTTGCGTCATGGAAATATGGAAAACTGCCGCTCGTGCCGATGGAAAAACCATTCACAACCTGATGGAAAAAGACAAGCCTTTTCCCACAGGCCTGCAAACAGCTTTCCCACAGCCTCGCAATTCTGACAGTTTACGCACATTCCCACAACGCCTACTGCGGCGGCTATCCATCCTTTCCTATCCAATCCTAATGAGAAAATACTATGGAAATTCCTTTTCAACGGAGGTACAATTTGTACCCCTGTTCAAACAACAGAACCGTGTTAAAGTAATTTGATGATAGCAAAAAGAAAAAGCGGGAGTACAGCCGATCGGACGAACCGAAAAGCTGTACTCCCGTTTTGCGTGACAGAAAGTGTTTGAAATCAAGCCTTTTTCTTCATGTGCCAGCAAGCAGACCAACACATGAGAAATCATAAAGGCTCCCTTTGAAAATACGGATACAGGGAATTATTTTGCGGTTTTTCCACCCCTATCTTCACATATTTTAGACCGTTTGGAACTGTAATGCGGACAAGCGACCAGACACGCCCGGAAACTCTGCTTGCAGCCGTGAACACATTTTTTACAGATATGGTTATACTGCCGCCTGCCGTTCTCACCCAGGAAGAACGCCCATTCCAGCCTCCACTTCTTGCTTCGGCTCATAGGCAGTCGTGCTCCGGCACATCACGGCCGGGCTTCTTGCCCTCCTGGGGCTTATGCTCGGCACATTCCCGTTTGGCGTCCTCCAACCGCTCACGGATGGAAGACTTCTCTGGCGTTGTCCGCTCTGCATACTCCTGGGCTTTTTCCAATTCTTCGCCGCGTCTGCCGTTGTTGATAACGCCGTCGATCATGCCGTAGTCATCCTCCAGCGTCATTTCAGCGGTGCGGAGAGGATTGTCCTTTTCCGGCTGTTCCGCTGCCACGGCAAAGGCCCGTGTGCCGTTTCCCATGATAAGATACTTTCCATCATCGGAAATATGGTGGACACCGTAACCGGCCGCCTCCATCTGTTCCCGGCTCATAGCCGTCACCTGAAAGCTGCCCCTGGGTGTCTGCACACGCTCGCCGGTCTCAAAACGGTCTGGCAGAAAAGTGAGGGCTTGCTTCTCTGCGGGAACAGGGAGAACAACGATATTGCCATTGATCTGCATAAATTGTTCCGGCGTCTTGAACTGCTCTGTGTATTTCTGGATCAGTTCCGGGGACAGGGATGCAAAATCTTCCTCACCAAGTCCGACCACCAGGAAAGTCCCTGCTACGATATCATAAATTTCTCCATCTTCATCCCGCAGCCCACGGTTCAGGTCAAGCCCTATGAGCTTTCCTTCATCATTGCAAACCAGCGCCACCGGGTCAGAATAGGGATAAGTTGCGCCAATGTCTCCGCCGACCTCCGCCTGCAGGGAATGAAGATCGGGGTCGATCTCCTTCACATAGGGTCCCTTCATAGGCTCCACTATAAGCACAGTCATCTTTTCCGAGGCAGCCCTTTCCGCAGCGGACAGCATTTCATCCGCATGGGACTTCTCCGGGTCCTCCAAAGCTGCCTTGACCTCCGCCGGGTCAAAATCAAGAAATTCCTCATAGCCCGTAGCATCCTTGAATTTTTCAATCTCCGAAGGAAGATAGTCCTCCTGCGTCTGCCCTAACGCCGCCAGCTTTTCATCCAAAGCAGAAATGCGCCCGGCCATCAGGCTTTCGTAAATTTCTTCCTTTGCGGCGTGCGCCTCCGGGTACTCTGCCGCATACTGCGGATCGTTCTGACGGAAAAACTCGTCCATGTCAAAGGCGATATCCATAGCCCACTCGGATTTTTCTTCTTCGGGAAGATCATCCTGGAAGGCCATCACCCGGTACTCGTCGGGGATACTGTCGCGCTCGCCGTCATAATACTCATGGAAGGCTTCTCTGGTATCCCGCACATAGCCCTGATCGGTGAAAGTGCCGTTTTCCTCCAATGCCACATCCCGGCCATAAGCTTCATAGTCGATGTAGTTCTGCAGGTGGGCGGGAACCTGAGTGACTTCCAGTTCCTCAATGTAATAACGCCCCAGATCGTCATAGTCATGGATATCAGGGTAAATATCATAGCAGTCCAAGTTTTCCGTGAGGTTGATGATCTCCTGCAGGCTGCTGGTATAGTCTCCGATCTCCATAGCGGCCTGGAACTTCGCATAGTCGCTCTGATCCATTTCATCCAGCTTCGATGCCAGATAATTCAGCTCGTCCAGATTTTCATATTCACCCAGCTTACTGTAAAGACCGTCCACATAGCAGTCATAGTCCGTGATGAACCATTCCTCATAGGGCTGGCCGAAGTCATCCTTCTGGCCAATCCCGATTCGCTTGAACACTTCCTTCAATTCTTCGGCGGTGGTGGGAAACTTCACCCACTCGCCCACAAGCTCGCCCTCATTGTACTTCCCAAGATTGGTGATAAAGGCGGCAAAGGGATAATCCTTGTCGTGATCGTAATATGGCATATCAGCACCTCCTTACAGTTCCGGCGCAGATTTTTCCTTATGGGGCTGCGCCTTGTTTTTCTCCGCACATTCCTTCTTGCCCTGTTCCAGCCGTTCCCGGATGGAAGGCTTTTTCTCCGGCTCCGCAGGGCGTTCATGATTCCACTCGTCGCCGGAAAGAGAAATATATCCGTGTTCCGTAAAATGGCCCTGTTCCTCCTGCATGGCGTACTTGCCAAACGGAACAGGGTCGATTGCTTTCAGAAGTTCCGGGGGCAGCAGCATATCCATGTGCTGTGCCAGATACCGCCACCCCAGATCGTTCAGATCGTGGATATTGGGCTCAAATACGAAATAGTCGATGTTGGCCGCAAACTCCTTGAACTGCTCCGGCGCTGTCAGCTTGAAGGGCGATGCCTGCACTGCCGCCAGCAGTTTTCGGTCCTCCGGGGAGAGGACAGCCACCGCCGCCCTCACTTCGGGTAAATGTTCCAAAGTCTTATTTTCTGCCATCAGCACCAACCTTTCTTTTTGGAAATTCCAACTTGAAATTGATGTACTTGCCGCCCGTGTCGTTCAGGATCACCGCAGCGTCATAAGCAGCCTGTTTCTTTTCAGACCACATTCCCTTGACATTGGTACGTCCCTTTTTCAGAAGGTCCGCTGCCATTTTCTTTGTCAGCTCCTTCTTGCGGCTCGTCCAGAAGCGGTCATTTTTCCAGAGGACGAAACCGCAGGACCGATCCGAACACGCAAAGTTCTTCTTGCCCTCATAAACCGGCTGGCCGCAGCGGGGGCAGGTACCGATCACTTCCTTCTCCGGGGCAAACAGCTTTTTGCCATCCTCGGAAATGCAGGAATAGGTGGACACGATCTCCTGGACCATCGTGCGGATACCGTCCATGAAGGTATCCGGGTCAGCGCCGCCCTTTGCGATCTCCGTCAATTTTTGTTCCCATTCCGCCGTCAGCATGGGAGAGGTCAGCGGCTCCGGCAAGACTGTGACAAGGTTGATACCGGCTTTTGTGGGGATCAGGCTCTTGCCCTTGCGCTCCACAAATCCGGCTGCTACCAGCTTTTCGATGATAGCCGCCCTGGTCGCAGGCGTGCCAAGACCTTTTCGCTCCGCCTCATCGGGAATATCATCCTTGCCTGCGTTCTCCATAGCGGACAGGAGGGTATCTTCGGAGTAGGGCTTCGGCGGCTGGGTAAAATGCTCGGTAACAGCAACCTCCGCACCGCCAAAAGTCTGCCCTTTGGTGAAGTCCGGGAGCGTATCGCCGTCCCCATCCGCAGGCTTTTCTTTTAGGGAGGTACGGAAAATGCGGTCGATCTCCCGCCAGCCTTCGGAGAGGATGCGCTTGCCCTTTGCGGTGAAAGAATAGCCGCCGCAGTCGAAAGTTACCGTGACTGCCTCATACACATACGGCTCCGCTGATGCACACAGCAGCTTGCAGCAGACCAAGAGAAACAAATTGCGCTCTCCCAGAGGCAGAGCCTTGATATCCGTTTTTTCAATCTCCATCGTGGGGATGATAGCGTGGTGGTCGGATACATCTTTGTCGGAGATCATGGCATCCACCAGCGGGAAGAAGTTTGTGCAGCCATCAAAGGGCGGCAGCTTTGCCGCCAGGTGGATCACACAGGAGGCCGTTTCCGCCATGTCGGAGGTCAGATACCGGCTGTCCGTGCGGGGATAGGTCAGCAGCTTCTTTTCGTAGAGGCTCTGGGCGTAGTCTAAGGTCTGCTTCGCCGTATATCCAAACAGGCGGTTTGCCTCACGCTGCAAGGTGGTGAGATCATAGAGCTTCGGAGGCTGTTCCTTCTTCGGCTCTTTCGTGACAGAGGTACAAGTGACGGCCGCACCCTTGCACGCCGCCGCTGCCTGTTCCGCCTCCGCCGGATCGGTGAACTTCTCCGACACCGCCTCGGCTCCATCCAACGCCAGGCGCAGCAGATGATATTTTTCCTTGTGGAACAGCGTGATCTTCGCATCACGCTCCGCCAGCATTGCCAGTGTGGGGGTCTGAACACGGCCCACATTCAAGGTGCGGTGATAGAGAACGGAGAAAAGGCGCGTGGCGTTGATCCCCACCAGCCAATCCGCTTTCTGGCGGCAGAGGGCGGATTGATACAGGGCTTCATAATCGGCGCCGGGGCGCAGCTCGGAAAAGCCCTCCCGGATGGCACTGTCCTCCATTGAGGAAATCCAGAGACGGAGGACCGGCTTGCGGCAACCAGCCATTTCATACATCAGACGGAAGATCAGCTCGCCTTCACGCCCGGCGTCACAGGCGTTGACGATGGTATCCACATCGGGGCGGTCCATCAGAGCGCGGAGATTTTCAAAAGCGGCCTCTTTGCCGGGTGCCAGCACATAGCGGAACGGCTCCGGCAGAATGGGAAGATCGTCATAGCGCCATTTCTTGAAATTCTCGTCATAGCCGCCCGCATCCATCGGGGATACCAAGTGCCCCACACACCAGGAAACGAGAAGTCCGCTGCCCTCATAAAAGCCATCGGCCCTGGATGAAGCACCTAGGGCCGACGCGATAGATTTTGCCACACTCGGTTTTTCTGCGATAATCAGTTTACTCATTCTTTTCCTCCGTTTCCTCGTCCTCAGTTAGATATTCTTCTTCATCCTCCAGGTCGAAATCATCCAGATCAGCGGGAACTTTCTTTCCCTGCTTCGGTTTCAGCACCAGGAAATAGACCGCTGCGCCGCCTCCGGCTGCAAGGATCAGCAGCACCGCCAGGATCGCCCCGGCATTGCTTTTCTTTTCGGGTTCCGGATTCTCCGGTTCGGTGGGCTCTGCGGCTTTCTGTTCCGTGCCAACACATTCACTAAGGTTCTTTACGCAGACCGGGCAAGCGGTATTGACCGCTCCGGCCTGGCACTTCTCCGTACAGGTGCAGACAATAGGCGTTTCCGCCTTTTCTCCGTCCTCCGTGAGTGCCATGAGGTCGGCTTCATCCACCTGGTTCAGAAAATGCACGGTTTCCTCGCCCTCGTCGTCACGGTCGATAATGAGATAGAACACATTGCCGTTCTTCGTTTCCACTGTAATAAACTGCTTGCCGCTGGCGGTCGGGCTGCCAATATCGTCAATCAGCGAAAGGTTCCCGTCCGGCGTCAGGGCGGCACCGCCATTCAAACCGCCACCCAGCATACCCAGCAGATTTTCCAGCGTTTCCGTGTCCAGAGAGAAAGAACCTTCCCCGGAACCAGCCTCGCCGTCACTTACCGTCATGTAGCCGGAATAGACATAACCGACCTTTTCCGGCAGGATGACCTTCAGCCAGTCGCCGTCCGTGCCAATCACCTTCACGGTCGTTCCGTTGGGAAGCTGAGTGAAGGCGGTGTAGTCCATTCCCGCACCCGTGCGGACATTCAGATTGCCGCCGCCCGTGGTGACGGTGCCGGTCTGCCCGGAGTCATTTTCGCCGGAACTGAACTGGATACCATCCTCGGTGACGGATACCGTGACCTGGCTGCCTGCCAGAGCGGAAAGCAGATCAGAGACATCCCCAGCCGTTTCCTGTTCAGCCACGGACTCCGTGGTTTCCTCGCCGCCGCTGGCAAAAGCGGTGACAGAAAAAGCGGCAGTGCTGAGCACCACCGCCAAAAGAGCCGATACCATTTTTGTCATAAAGTTATGCTTCATCCTCGTATCCCTCCGTTTCCTCATTCTCGGTGTCTCCCTCCTGCAGCATACCTTCCGGCAGGGAGATCATACCGCTGGCATAGGCTTTCAGGAAGGCGGTCAGTTCCTTGTTATCCATCTTCACGGCTTTCACCATGCGGACGATTTCCAGATTTTCTTCCTCCGCAAGCTGGGCCTCCAGCGCACGAAGGCGTTTCTGCTGCTCCGCGATCTTTTCTTTGGTTTTCGCAATGTCATTGCGGATCTTCTGTGTCGTTGCCATAAATCAAATTACCTCCATATCGTTTTTTAGTTGTAGGGCGGTCGCCCGAAAGCGTAAAAGTGGGATTGCCAGTAGCTTGTGTTGATATCTGTATACTGGATGGGGTCGCCGCAGTGCAGCATTTTCCCACCGCCCACATAGATACCCACATGGGAAACGCCCGGCGTATCGTAAGTGCCGATGAAAAAGATTAAGTCGCCGGGTCTTGCGTTGGCAGAGGATACCGGGGTGGAAATATTGTAGAGCCCCTGGGCTCCCAGCCTGCCCGTATTGCAGACGCCGCTTTGCGTCAGCGCCCAGGATACGAAGCCGGAGCAATCAAAAGAAGTGTTCGGATTGCTGCCGCCCCAGACATAGGGATAGCCGATGTACTTCTCCGCCTCGGTAATGAGCGTCGCAAAGGTTTCATCTTCCAGTGCGGAAGGCGGGATATCATAGGTGGTGGGCGGTTTGGTGTACTTGTCTACATAGCCGGAGCCGGGAAACAAATCTTCCCGGTTTCCCAGCGTTGCCATATAGACCGCATACAGGGAAAGCATTTCCTCGTCCATGATGTAGACCGGCACATGGGAAAGATCGAAGTTTTCCAGCTTCACCTTGCAGATATAGTAGTTGTACGGTACTTCCACGTCATAGTCATTTCCCTTGCTGTCTGTCCGTGTCTCCGTCCGATAGCGCACCTCCACTTCCACGGTCTGCGTCAGGATGTACTGCTTTTCAAAGAGCATTTGCAGTTCCTCCTGAACCTCGTCGATGGTGAACACACCTTCATGGAACGCCGTGAGAATGGAGATCAGCACATAAGGGTCATGTTCGATCTCGTCCAGATCAAAACGGTATTCGTCATATCCGGGGTGCAGAGTCTCATAGTGGTCCAGCTCATATTGAAGCTCCTGCTCCAATTCGCAGTAGGCCGCCTCTGCAGCCAGCATATCCGTGTCCTCGGAGAGATAAGAGGAAGTAAATACACCGCCCACACCGGAACCTGCCATCATGGAACAAGAAGATACCCCGCCAAACAGCAAGGCAATACAGGCACCAATGCCGATCACCAACAGAACCGCCCGGCTATGATGCTTGATGTAGAGAAAGGTTTCCTTGAATGCGTCCTTTACTTTCTGTGCCGCACTTTTCGCCGAGGCCGCTGTGTTCTTTGCGGTTTTCTCTGCTTGTCGCAGTTCCTTTGCATAGTTCCGCTTGATCCGCTGTTTCTGCAGAAAGCGGGATACCGGGTTAGAAGCCGCCAATGCAGGATCATCATGCAGTGCCTTTTGGTAAAGGTAATCGGCGTTTGCCTTAAAAGAAGCCTGATCTGCCTTCGCCGCATCACGCCAGGGCTTTGTGCGGTGATGGTGGACGGCGGCACGGACTTTGCCTTTTCCGTAGGCAAGCCCACGCTCCGTCAGCACCTCGCCCTTGTGTCCGGCCTCAACACCCACATTTTCCTGTTCCACCTCATGCACCTTCGCATGGGCAGCGTGGACGATCTCATGGACCGGCCGAGAAAGCGGATTGTGCCGCAGGCGTCCATTGGGGCGTTTCTCCACTTCTTCAAAGTGAAGCTGCGTTTTGCCTTTTCCGGCTGTCTCGTCAAAAGCACGCTCGGTACGGAGAACTTTCTTTGTGGGGATAGCGGCTTTTGCCGCGTCCAGCCTGTCCGCCGCACGGTCGGAACGGTCGATGTACTTTCCAAGTACGGGATCGGCACGTTCTTCCTCGGTAAATTGCAGGCGGGAGGACGGGCGCTGCCTTGCGGCAGAACCATCCCGCACCGCCTGGGTGTCAGCCTTTTCCGCCTTTCGTGCGCTTTTCTTCTCATGGTGTTCCGCCGCACGCAGGGCAAGGTCAGCCGCAGCGCCAGCGGATTCTTCCGAAGAAGCGGACAGTTCCGTTTCCGGCTCCCGGCTGCTGATATGTTCCACCTCTCCCGTGGCAAGGTTTTCCGATACCGCACCGTCACGGGTCATTTTCTGCGTGATCTTATCGGTCGCTTTCAGTTCCCTCATAGGCAGCCACCTTCCTTTCCATAAGGGCAAAAGTCGCCGCAGGTGCCATTCTCGATCATGGCGATATAGCGAAAAATAGGGTAGGCCTGGGGCGGGCAGACCGCATTTCCCAATGTTTTCAGCCGCAGTGCCCTTTCATCCATGCGCTCGGTCATGCGGGGGATTCCTTCCGGTTCGGCGGCCCAGAGGATACGTCCGTCCATCCTTTCGGGAAGCCCATGAGCCATTCCACCCAATCCGGGTTCAGTGCTGCCGTTTCGGACACCGGCTGTTCCTGGGAGATGATCTGCGCCGACAGGTTCCCGTCCTTCTTCGCCGGATTGAAGGCCGATGGCTTCAAGGTTGAGCGGAAACCGTCCGACGCCACCGGGGTCAGATAGAATACCGCCGCCGACAGGCTGAGGCTCCAGATCGCCCCGTTTCGGTTCCTCTTGCGGAATATCCCATTGTCCGACAGGAACACATCCAGGCTTGCCGCGTCCCTGGCGGTGTTGTTGTCGGAGGCAAGGGGTGTGGGAAACATCAGCCGCGACGATAAAAGTTCGCTGGCGCTCATGCCATGCGCCGACGCCGCAAGCCGGAAATACGAATGGGAGAACAGCGTATCCCGCTTTTGCCAGGTCAAAGATCGTTTTGTCGAGCCCCATATTGATGAATCCAGCAACATTTTCCCCAAGCACCCAACGGGGCCGCAGCTCGGTAATAACGCGGCACATTTCCGGCCACAGGTAGCGTTCATCCGCAAAGCCCTTCCGTTTTCCGGCGGTAGAGAAGGGCTGACAGGGAAAGCCGCCTGAGATAACGGTAACTGTTTCAAGTCCTGTTTTTTCAAAAAACGCCTCCTTCGTGAAAGTAGTGATATCCCGGAACCTGGGAACATCCGGCCATCGTGCGGAGAGGACGGAGTGCGGGAAATCCGCCCACTCACACTGGCAGACGGTTTCAAACCCGGCAGCCTCTGCCGCCAGGTCCAGACCGCCAATGCCGGAAAACAGGCTCACATGGGTCAGTTTATTCATGGTTCTTCGGTGCACGGAACGGTTCAATCTCACTTTCCAGTTCCACAAGAACCGCCTCCATATCCGCCGTGACCGCCTTACTTCTGGCAATCAGCCGGCTCATCACATCAAAAAAGGTTTCGCCCTCCTGTTTTTCTTCCGTATGCAAATAGCGGGGATCATTCATGTTCGTTTTCTCCTTTCCCGGTTTCACCAAGTTTTGTCGTCATAATACTGTAAAGTTCATTGTCCTTCGGGAAGTCATCCACAAAAGGCAGGATCACATTACCGAAGAAGATCAGCCCCTCGCCGGGGCCTGCGTTGCTGATATGCGCCGCCTGCTGGTTGGAGATATTCAGGCGCTCGCAGAGGATTTTCCTGTCTCCGCTGGCCTGGTTCAGAAGGTACACAAAATCGCTGTTTTCAAAGATATTCTCGATCTCCGGGGAGGAAAGCAGGTCCTTGATGTTTTGCGTGATTCCCGTGGGGATACCGCCCCATTTGCGAAAGCGTTTCCAAATCTCTACGCTCCAGGAACCAACCTCGCCGCGCAGCAGAAGGTGGAACTCGTCCACGAAGTACCAGGTGGATTTACCCTGATCCCGGTTTTGGGAAACACGGTTCCATACCTGGTCCTGGATCACCAGCATACCCAGGCTTTTGAGCTGCTTTCCCAGCTCCTTGATATCAAAGCAGACAATGCGGTTGTTGATATCCACATTGGTACGGTGGTTAAAAACATTCAGACTGCCATGCACATACAGTTCCAACGCTGCCGCAATCCGCTGCGCCTCCGGCTCCGGCTGCCGCTTGATCTCGTCATACAAATCTTCCAGCAGCGGCATATTCTCCGGGCGAGGGTCTGCGATATAGGGGCGGTACACGATCCGCACAGCACGGTCAATGACCGTCTTTTCCACCGGCTCCAGACCGTTCCGGCCGCCTGCCGCCAGTTCACAGAACGACAGGATAAAGTCAGATTTCAACGCCAGCGGGTTATCATCTTCGCTGTAATTGAGATTGATATCCATAGGGTTCACATACTGCATACTGGTAGGTGAGATTTTAATGACTTGTCCTTCCAGACGGTTCACCAGCGGAAAATATTCCGCCTCCGGGTCGCAGATCAGGATATCGTCCTTTGTGTTCAGGAACACACCCACGATGGAACGCTTTGCGGAAAAGCTCTTGCCGCTGCCGGGCGTGCCTAAGATCATGCCGTTGGGCGTTTTCAGCTTTTTGCGGTCAGCAAGGATCATGTTGCCAGAAGTGGCATTGAGCCCGTAGTAGAGGGCTTCACCGCCGTGGAAAATCTCCTGCGTGGTGAAGGGAACGAACACCGCCACCGCCGAAGTGGTAAGTCCGCGCTGTATCTTAATGCGGTTGACACCCAGGGGCAGAGCCGACACGAAGCCGTCCTCCTGCTGAAAGTCCAGCCGCACCAGGGAACAGTTATATTTCTGCGCCACGCTTGCCGCACGGAGAAGATCATTCTCCAGCTTTTGCTTGCTGTCTGCAAAATTTACCACCAGGAAGGTCATCAGGAACATTCGCTCATTTCTGCTTTGCAGGGCACGGAGGATATTCTTTGCCTCGCCTGCATAGGTGGCAAGATCGGTGGGGATGATATCCATATCGAAACCTTCCCGCACCGCCTTTTTCTGCGCGTCGATCTTCATACTGTCAATGTCGGTGATCTTCCGCTTGACCGTTTTGATTGCCTCGTTCTGATCCATGCTGCGGATATGGAGGCTGACAAGCAGCCCGCTGTCCGTATCCAGCAGCTCGGTGAGCATACGGTCATCCATTTCCGGTGCGCTGATCTGCAGAAAGGACACGGCACAGAATTTATCCGCCATCGTGAACTTCCGTGCTTCACCGAAGCGGAAGGAAGAAGGTGCGATAAAATCCTGGACCGACAGGCCGGAAGGGGCAAGCCAGCTCCATTCAAAGGCAAACCGTTCCCCGTCCGGGTGCAGGATGCCGTGGAGCATTTCCAGCCACTCCTTGCCGCCAAGCTCCTTTGCCAGAGCGCCCATGACCTTGAAATGGTTGAGGGCGTCCATGACGATCCGGGAAAATCGTGCCCGTGCGGTTTTGCTGTCCCGTGCCTCGATGGTGAGGGTCAGATACTTTGTCTTGATAAGACCGTTGTTGCCCCGTTCAAGCTGCTTGCGGAGCATTTGCGTGTAAAGCTCACGGATATGGTCGAAGTGATCTCCCTGCGCCGCGATCTCGATACGCTTTACAAAATCCTCCCGGTTCATGCGGCGGCTCACAAGGGAGAGCTGCATCCCGATAGAAGCATCATGGGCGTTATACATATCGCAGAGGGCTTCAAAGATTGCCGTCTGATCGTCAGGTTTCGCAAGCTGATAATTCACATCCTTGAACTCGATACACTTCGACCAGGTGTGATCGTCCAGCTTGCACAGGCCGTCCGGGTACATCTGGCGGAACGGTAAGGTATCCTGTGCGGAATGTACCTTGCCGTCACCTCTGGCGGTTTCTAGGATACGGCTGATCTCACGCTTTTCCGCAGCGGTTAGCTTTACCGTGGGTTTTGCCGCCTGCCGTGCCTGCGGCTCTGGCTTTCGCTTTCTGAACAATGGCTTTCACCTCCTTTTCCGCCTGGGCCTGCCGCTCCAGGGCTGCGTAGAAATTGTTTGTCTGGTAAGGCCGCTCCTTCGTCCGCAGGAACATACAGCGGATGACCTGTCCGGCCACCACCTCCAGGGGTTGACCATGCCGCTCATACATGGCAAGTAGAAAGAACGGGAGCATGACGATAATCATGCAGAACGCGGCGGCGCTGTTGCTGGCCGTGCGTCTGAGCAAAAAGAAAAGCGGTACTCCGATGAATGCCGCCGCTCCGAAACATATAAGCTGCCGTTTGGTAAGCCCAAACAGCACTTTGGATTTTACTTTCGTCAAATCCTTTGGAATGGTTACATACGCCAATTTATCAAGCCTCCTTAATGCGCTCCGAACAGGCTCTTAGAGAGGCTGCCGGTCTTGAACAGGGCGAAGCACAGCAGGACCGTGTAGCCCATGCAGGCCCATATCGCGCCTGAAATATTTCCGTCCGTGGCGATACTCTGTACCAAAACAGAGTAGATTCCCACGCACACCATGATTAGAAATGCTTGGAACGCCAATGCAAACAGGGATTTCAAGTAGTTCTGTCCTGTATGGCTCCAATCCCGGTTTGTCATAGTGGCAAGCGGAATTGGTCCAACGGAAGTTGTCAAATACACCTCGATCATGCGGCCGTAGATGACAAGCATGATACAGATGGAAAGGGCGTTCATGGTAAGCCCCACGAAAAGGGACTGGAACCACAGCCCGAACAGTTCTCCCGTGCCCAGGGCTTCAAGCTGCGCCTCCATATCCGTGATGACGCTGCTGATATCAATGGAGGTATTCCCAATGATGACGCCCGCGCTGCTGTTCACAACGCTTTGCCCCACATCGAAGATACCCATGACGATATTCCATGTGTTCGTCACAATGAGAACGGCACAGAAAGTCTTGAAAATCCACTTGAAGAACATCCAGGTATCTACATCGTGCAGATTATTTTTCTCTGTCACAAGCTGGATCAGCTCATAACACATTACGAATGTCAGGATAACCCCGGCGATTGGAACGATCACCGTTTCAGAGAGGTTTCGGATCATAGAAAAGACGCCGCTGTTCCATGCCAGCGGCGTCTGCCCCACTTCACCGGCGATCTCGCCTACTTTGGTATTGACCGTATCGAACATGCCCGACAGGTTTCCCGTGATCCCCTCGATGAGCAGCCCTCGGAGCCATTCATCGAGTTTGTCGAGTATGCCGCCCATAAGCGATCACCGCCGGACGATCAACCGAACAGGCCGGAGAGCAGAGGTACAAGGGTGATGCCGATGAGGGCGACACCGCCGCCGGCCATCAACTGTTTCATACCCTGGCTTTTGGACGCAGGGTTGTCCTGGCCGTAACCTTCCAGAAGGTTGATAACGCCCCAGATACCAAGACCTGCGCCCAGGGCCACTACGAGAGTCTGCAAAACACCAACTGCACTGTTGAAAAATTCCATAAAATAATCCTCCTAAAAAATGTTTTTGATTTTGGGTTAAGTTGTTGCGTCAATCTCGTACACATCGAAGGTGTCCGTGGGTTTTACCACGGCACGCTGCTTCTTCATGTACCGTTCCATGTCAAAGACATTTTTAGGGTCGGCGTCGGCCGTGTATCTGTAATTCGGGTGCCGGGTGAGGTCGTACTTGTCCGAAAGGAACGGGCGCACGCCCCGCAGCATGAAGATACACTTGCCGCCGTCCATCACTGCTAATTCGTCCTGGGTCATCAACTCCTTTCCTAATTTCTGATAACTGAGGCCATGGGAAACCTGACTGCCCCGGTTTTCGGACTGGTTATAGAGATCAATGGTCTCTTTCCCCAGCAGCTCCGAAATTTCCTTGAGGGTGGATTTCTCCTTGCCTCCCAAAAACAAGGTGCTGTCACAGTTACCGACGATGGTATCTGCCGCATCCTTGTAGATGGTCTTTAGCTGGCTCTGCGACTGCAAAATAATAGAAGCCGATATTTCACGGCTTCGGATGGTGGCAATCAGCTTATCGAAGTTCGGTATCTGGCCGATGTTGGCAAACTCGTCCAGGATCAAACGGACATGGACGGGCAGCCGCCCGCCGTAGAAGTCATCCGCCTTGTCGCAGAGCAGATTGAAAAGCTGACTATACATGAGGGCGGCCACGAAATTGAAAGTGCTGTCCGTGTCTGACAGGATCACAAACAGCGCCGTCTTTTGGTCGCCCAGGGTATCCAGTTCCAGTTCATCATATTCCATCAGGTCCCGCAGCTCCTTGATATCGAAGGGAGCAAGCCGGGCACCGCAGGAAATGAGGATGGATTTTAAGGTTTTGCCCGCCGCCATTTTGAATTTGCGGTACTGCTTGACGGCGAAGTGGTCCGGCTCCCGTTCTTCCAACTGAGAAAAAAGCAGGTCCACCGGGCTTTGATAAGTTTCGTCGTCCTCTCTGGCTTCACTGGCATTGATGAGGTCCAGAAGTGTGATGAAGTTCTTTTCTTCCTCCGTGGCCTCGTACCAGATGTAGCCGATCAGCGCGGAATAATAGAGGCGTTCCGCTTTGACCCAGAAATCCTCCGAAGATTTTTCGCCTTCGCCCTTCGTGTTCATAATCAGGGCGTTCACCAGCTTTAAGATATCTTTCTCTGACCGAATGTAGGCCAGAGGGTTGTATTTCATGGATTTTCGGAAATTTATCAGGTTGAGGCACTTGATACGGTATTTCTTCCGTTCCAGGAAAGTGCCGATCTCCGGCAGCAAGGTTCCTTTCGGATCAGTGCAGACATAGGACGAATGAGCTTGCAGCAGCGACGGCTTACAGAAGAACCGCGTCTTGCCGCTGCCGGAACCACCGATCACCAGAATGTTTTTATTTCTGGCATATTTCGGCTGCTTTGGGCGGCTCGCCATCGTGATTCGCTCCGTCTGCGTCATGGGGATGTTTTGGAAAAAGTCCTTGTCCATGTAGGGAGCAATATCCGCCGCCGTACCCCAGCGGGCAGAACCATACTCGATCCCGTGGCGATACTTCTTAGCGTTCTTGCCTTTCAGGTAGACCGCCATACGAAGGATCACCGCACCGGCTATGCCGATCAGAAGGTCCGGGGGATGAAAACTGAGCCACGGGGAGGAAAACGCCGCCGTGAAGCCGTCCCCGATAGAAAGCAGCTTGCCGGAAAGGTCAGCGCCGGGCGCAAGCCGGAAAGCCTGTGCCAGCTTATCGAAGGGATACACGAACAGAAGATACGGGAGATTCAGCAAAAACAGTTTTTTCATGTTCATCTCTGCACGCTCCGATCTTTGACCTTTACTTTCTCCCGGTCAATGGTGCGGTGTTCCACTTTCTCCGCCGCCTGTTCCTTCGCCTGGGTCAGCCGTTCCCGGATGGAGGGCTTTTCCTCACGGCTCATTTTCCGGCTGGCAAACTCCTGAAATGCCGCTGTGATGGCATCCGCGTCCCGGCTTTTGAAAAAGACCAGGTAACGGGGCTGCTCTGCGGAGGTGTCTTTCTTCAAGGCAAAATCCACATGGTATTTCTTCGCCACACGGGAGAAAACCTTGATATTCTTGTCACTGATCTCGATATTGGCAAGACCGGCGTTCTGGCTGGCAAGCTGTTTAAGGCTCTGCCTGCCGCGGTAGATTTTTGGCTTCTGGCTTTTCTGGATTTCCTCCAGGAACTTTTTGACGGCCTTTTCAAAGACCTGCTCACTTAGCTTGGCTCCGTCAACAATGAGCGTCACGGTGCCCCGCGTTACTTCTTCCTGCATTTAGCCTCGCCCCCTTTGCCCGTCCCCGTACATATCGTGCTGCACCAGGGAAGAATAATAGCTGTTGATGGTGGTCGGGGCGTTATACAGCGCCGCCAGAAGATATTTCTTGATATTGCGGACATAGGTGGTGTTGTCCTTCATGCAGTCCATAACATACTGAACATGGGAGCTGTCCAGCTTCATAAACCGGGACTTTACCACCTCCGCCGGATAATCGTCTCCGGCAATGCGGATGACTTTGCGGGCAGAACATACGGTGTCCACGATCAGGTCAACGATCTCGTCAAGCTGCTCACGGTCGATATGGCTGTCCTGCACCAGATAGCTGTACTCGATGTTATCCAAAATCACTTCACGATAACATTCTCTGGCTCCCATCCGATCCGTTCCCATCCTTGCCCCTGTGGGGGTAGGGGGATTTGATTGGATAGGATTTGATAGTTCCGTACTTGATAAATCTGTCTTTGTTTGATTAGTATTTAATTGTGCGGGGTTTTCCGTACACGGTTCCGCCGTATCCGGGACACCCATATCCGGGTTTTCCGTATATGGCTTTGCCGTACCCGGTAAAGGCGTACCTGGGCTTGACGGCGGCTCGCACTGAGGCATTTCGTAAATGACATACTCGGTATCCGTGATCTTGCCTTTTTCGTCCCGAAGCTGGGTGCGCCGGATATACCCGTGGTTTTCCAGCTCCTTCAATGCCGCCCCGATGCTGTCCACACCTTCCCGGCAGATCGCCGCAAGACCTCTGGTGGTGTAATTCCACTCGTCAGGGAGCGACAACATCATGGACAGCAGCCCCTTGGATTTCAGGGTCAGCGTCCGATCTTTCAAGTGATGGTTCGACATGACCGTATAATCACGGGTCTTTTCAATACGAAAAACAGCCATCTTCGCACCTCCTTTCTGTGAAAATAAAAAGTGTTGATTTTGAGTGGTTTATCCGTCTGTATGCCTCCGTAGCTTCCCGCATGGGAAAACATCCACGTCCTGTCCAGAACGCAAGCCACAGAGGAAGAAACAGAAGATTTTCCGCTGATTTTGATACATTTTGGGGGCGGCTACCTCTCACGGTCTTTATGGTCATAGTGGAGATCGCCGGAAAGCACCTTCGCATGATTGCGGATTTTGATGTGCCCCTTTTCCTGATTCTCCAAAGCCTTGCTGTATCCGGCGTCAGTCAGGAACAGGCGCATTTTCTCACCCTTCCAGCCAACAGGCGAGTCATGGGTAAGAACATCAAAGACGATCATGTGTCTGGTCGCCGGGTCGAAACGCTCCAAAGCCATAATGTCATGGCCGGATAACTTCTGCGCCCCGGATTGCTGTCTGGCCTCTGCCAGCATTTCCCCGATGGTACGGGCTTTCTCTGGCAGACGGTATTCGGCCTGCACCTTGCGGATCAAATCCATGCACTCCTGATCCGACAGGGGGCGGAGCTTGTCCAGAAGGCCTTCCGCCGTTTCTTTCGTTGCCGGGTTCGGCGCATAGCGCCATGTCATGTAAATCTCATTCAGGGCAGCGTTCTGATTGGTACTTTCAATCTGAAACACCATCCTCATTTCTGCTTCTGTCAGTTTCATTGCCAGCCTCCTTCAAAAATGGGTATAAAAAAACGCCATAGGTTTTTCCTACGGCGTTTCTTGCGATATTCACAATTCTAAACTTTCCAGCCACTCGTCAAAAGATTTCTTGGAAACGCGGATCGCATTGCCTATGCGGACGATCCTGAACTCCTCCTGCTTGACGAGCTGATATGCGGTTGTGCGGCCAATGTTGAGCATGGCCGCAATCTGTTCCACGGTATATGTGCGCGGTTCCGGCAGTGACTTTTTCTCTTTCTTGTCCATAGTAACCTCCATGTATTTGCCTTGTCATTTTGACTAAGGGAGTGAAGAATGGCAGTAGCAATCGGCTTTGGCTGGGTGTCCTCTTGCTAAGAATTTGCTAATAGGACCACCCAACGGACACATAAAACTGCGTCAAAATAGGTGTTTTGCATCATAAAGTTCGTTTACTACAAGTCATTCTGCGTAAGGGATGATATTGGAAGTTACATCCGAACCGTGTATCACATGGTAAGCCATACTCCTAAGCGAGGGGTCGGAGGTTCAAATCCTCTTGGCGACGGGCTTCAAAGCGTTCGAAAATGTTAGCTGGATTAGCTGACAACGAACGCTTTTGTTATTTTCTAATCACGTTCGTGACACAAAATTCCATTCAAAATGATTAATTTCCAGCTAACACAATCCGATTTTTGTTAGCTGACAGCTAATCAAAATTACCGGTTTGCAAACATGGGTTTTAGAAAGTCCAGCTAACATTTGGGTTCCACTCTGTTGTCATCCCTTATTTGGGGATGTAAATCAGAGAAAAGACGGAAAAAGAAACAATCTCTCCCAAACCTGCAAACATAAATTAGCTGAAACAGTAGTGAACCTCACATGACTAAAGTCACGTGCTTCCGGCCGCTTTAGGCGGCAGACCAAATATCGGCGGATACGCCTGTTACTTAGATTTTGCACAGATATG
>OHGT01000460.1_pt1 | contig 29576 bp, 26 predicted proteins | sample 1567861 | NCBI WGS metagenome assembly OHGT01 (sample SAMEA3879533, study PRJEB24766) | human gut metagenome | biome: human-associated habitat; feature: feces | place: USA | collected 1985/1987 | reverse complement strand
GAAAAATGAAGTGGAGTGACTATGATGAATTGTATGGATATATTGTTATAAATGATTTTGAACTCCGATTACCTTCAAAGCTATGGATTCAGATACAGAAAATAAAATGTTATATAGAAGAAAATAACATTAAAAATGAAAATGATTTGATTTTTACAGATAGATCAGGACAAGCATGGGCGGACACTACTTCATATTCAAGAATTCCGGATTATTTAAATACATTATTGGGAACTACGAGTGTGACAAGTATTATAAAATATGGAATAAGCCAGTTGCTTAAAGCTGGTTTGAGTGATTCGATAATAAAAAAACTAACAGGAGCAAGTGAAAAATTAATTCAGGGGTGCTTGATCCATCAAGATGATGAACTAAAGAAAATCATAAACAATAAAATTGTTATGGCAGAGTTATACTATGAATTTTAGACATGAGGAGAAAGTGTAAATGAAATTAAATGCGAATGGAACAGAAATATCAATCATACATGATCAACTATTTGAAAATGATTATCTTTCTCTTACGGATTTGGCACGGCGTAAGAATCCTTATGAGCCGAAAGATGTTGTAAAAAACTGATTGAGATTACGTTCAACAATTGAGTTTCTTGGATTATGGGAAAAACTATATAATACACAATTTAAAGGGGTCGAATTCGACACCTTTAAAAATGAATCAGGTTCGAATTCATTTACGTTAACACCTCAGAGATGGATTGAAAAAACAAATGCAATAGGGATGATATCAAAATCTGGCCGCGGAGGGGGAACATATGCACATACAGATGCGATTAAAGAATTTTTGATAACTCCTGAGTTGACCAAAAAAGAACAAAGTTATACATATGCTTCAGAAGCAGACATATTAAATATTGCATTATTCGGAAAGACAGCGAAATGTTGGCGTGAAGAAACTGGAAATACAACAAAAAATATGCGTGATTACGCAAATGTAGAACAATTGATTGTATTAGTCAACTTAGAAAGCATGAATGCTGAACTTATTAGACAGGGGCTTTCAGCATCGGAAAGATTAAAAAAATTGAGAAATATTGCATATTATCAGCTTAAATCCTTAGAAAAAAGTAATATCACAGAAAAAACTAAGGAAAAATATACCACAAAAAGAAAAATAGTAGCATTTAGATACAATAATATTGTAAGATCATGGACAGGACGAAATGAGTCCTGTCTATAGTGATCCTGTCCGTGCATACTCCAGCAATTCTTCTTCCACCCGTTTCATCAATTCCTTTGTCTCAGGGTGGGTATACGGAATCCGCGCAATAATCCTTGGAATGTAGTTCTGCTCTTCAATAATATCCAGACTTTCCCGAAAATTAATATCATAGAAATAGGCGAGATAAGAAATCCAGTAATCCATTGGAGTCACCCGATCAGAGGAAAGAATGCATTCATGACGTAAAATAGAATCTTTTACTTTTGGAGAAACCACGGAGGCACCTGTCTCCTCTGCAGAAGTATCCATAAAAGTTTCCAGTTTATCTTCCAGTTTTACACGGCAGTTATCCAGTTTATCTGCATCCCGGATAATCTTTGCATGAAGCAAAGTACGTGCATCGGAAATTCCTTCCAATTTAAAATCACTGTGTTTTGCAATGGAAATCCGGATGATCTCATCAAAATCTGATTCTGGAATAAAGTTACGGATCAGATTTTGATAAGGCGCATTGTCGAACAGAATTTTGACTCCGTAAGCTGCGTGATCCATCGTGTCAGGGAGAAAACTGTCAAATTGCTTCAACTGTTCAAAACGTCCGATATCATGCAGCAGTGCGATCATCTTGGCGAGGGACGTATCTTCCTCAGATAATTTCATACGGGCGGCAATATCGGCACTTTCTTTGACAACACCGTAGGTATGTACGATTTTTAGACGAATTTTGTCATTGTGGCAGTCGTAGTCTTTTAAATAATTGTTGAATTGGGTTTTGGCGGTATAAAAATCCATGAAAATAGTACGCTCCTTATCATTGTCATAAATTTTGTTATTTTTATTTTGATGAGTTTCTCGGGGAATGTCAAGTGGGATGAAAAGAACTATTACTCAAAAATGGGGCATGTCATTTAAAATGAGGTGCTCCATTTTTGAGTTTCTTTTATCTTTCATCATTAAGATATGTATTTCGAAGAGATTCTAATTCTAAATGTGTATTGGTAATAGCTTGTTGAACATCAATTTCAGAATCTAACAATTTATATATCCAGTCACAGACAACAGCATCAATTTCGTATTGAGGGATGACCTTGTTATTAGATAGTTTAGGCAGGAAGGCTGGAGAGACAGCAGTTGCTTATCTGGATACTCTTGGAAAAGATGATCCCGTTTGTTTATTTATTTCAAGACCAACATCAGGAAAAGCTTCTTCGGACAGATTTGATGGCTTTAAGGAAATTGTATTAGAGTCATATCCAAATGCAAAGATTATTGAAGAAGGAGATACTGGAGCAGGAACAAGGGATTCAGCTCAGACATTAATGGAAAATGTTCTCCAGAGAGAATCTGTAATAGATATATGGAAGATACTCGTGGACGTGGTTGGTGGGGAAGCAATGATTATGCCGATTATTATGAAAATCTTGGATCAGGTGATGACCCATTTTCCTATATCAAGGTGATTCCATTGATTAGTCAAGAAGCACAGCATAAGTGTGGTGGATTTGATCATGCCGGAAAATTTGAAACTAGTTTGTTATATGCTCTTTATCCAGATCATGTCAGTTTAGAAAAAACGAAAGAAAATACAGAATGGTTCGCAGAAAGTGCAAAAGAAGCAAGCAAAGAACTGGGAGAGCATATGATAAAATGTACTCTGGAAGCACTTGAAAAAATTATTAATTAATGTATTAAAGAAAAATAGAGCAAAGAATTAAGAGTCGAAGCAAGTAATGCAAAAAGTTATGAAAAGCATTACTTGCTTTTGTATTGGAAAAGAGTTTAAATCAAAAAAATTATAAAAAATAGAAGAACTTCGTGTTATAATAATACAGACGCAAATTAACGACATACGGAGAGAATTATGCAGTTACGATACGAGATCCCGGATACATTCTGGAGCTTGTTCCGCTCAGTAAACCGGGAGATTTATATGGAGTCGCTGCTGGTGATCAATGAGGAGTATCAGTACAGTAATTATTTTCTGACAAAAGAAATCTGCGTGCAGGTGTTAAGCGATATGAATGCGCAGAAGCGGATTTCACTGGAACGGGAAGAAAATGAGACGGACTTTGATATGTTGGAGACAACGGCATCCCGTATTTTGCGATGGCTTTTGAAAACCGGATGGCTGAAGAAGATAGAAGATTACAGTACGATGACGACCAACATTGTGATACCGGATTATGCGGCAATTTTTATTGAGGCGTTTGAGCGTCTGACATCGGAAGAACTGGAAGAAACCGAACTATATATTCAGAATGTATATGCCACTCTATTTTCATTTCAAAATGATTCCAGAGTTAATTTAAACATGCTTCGTACCGCTTTGATCAACACAAGAAAGTTGAACAAGGCTCTTCAGGATATGCTCCACAATATGGATAAATTTTTTGAGAGGCTTTTGGATCATGAGTCATATGGAGAGCTTTTGCGGGAACATCTGGACGGATACGTGGAAGAAATCGTCAAGAAGAAGTACCATATTTTGAAGACATCGGATAATTTTTATATCTATAAAATGGATATTAAGAAATGTCTCCGGGATATGCGGGAAAATGAAGAATGGATTGAAAGCATCCGGCAGAAAGCAAAAGCAGCAGGAGATACGAAAGAGGATGTGTTAGATCTGCTGGATCTGATCGAACGGGGATTTGATGACATTGAACACAGAATCTCCAATATGGACAGAGAGCATTCCAAATATGTGCGGGCAACTGTGAGCCGGATGAATTATCTGTTAAGCGGAGAGACTGATACCAAAGGGCTGGTGGTGCAGCTTCTGAATAAAATATCTGCGCAGGAAGAACCGGAGAAGCTGCTTACAGAAGCGGGAAAACGGATGAACCTGTCTCTGTTTGAGATGATTTCCGAAAAATCATTGTATAAGAGAAGAAAACAGAGGACAGACTTTATCAGCCAGATGGGACAGGATGAAGAATATGAAGATCTGAACCGGGAGGATGTGCTGAAGTTAAACCGGATCCAGATGCGCTACAGCAGACAGGAGATTGAGGATTTTATCGAAGAGCATATGGAAAACGAAGTGATGGACGCCGGAACACTTCATATTACAGAAGAGACAGCATTTGAAAAACTGATCCTGGCATATGACTACAGTACCAGAAAGAACAGTAAATATCGGGTATTGAATGAGGATGAGACAGTCATCCAAAGTGGACAGTATCAATATCCGGCATTAAAATTTGTGCGAAGGAGACCGCAATGATCGAATATTACGAACAGCTTTCGGAAGAAGAGCAGGACGATATCAAACATGTGATCCAGACATTATATCGTCAGACCTTTCTTCTGGAACGAAAATTTGAAAAACGGACCGGGCGGATGGTTCCGGTCAGGGAGTACCGTGTATGCAGCAAGCACAGGGAATTTCTGGAGGAATATTTTGCAGTTGCCGGAATCACACTGCAGGAAAATCTGCATATGGGCGTCATGTACATCCAGGGAGAGACACTATGGGGAGAAAAGCTCTCCAGACTTGCCACAATCTATATTCTGGTGTTAAAGCTGATCTATGATGAGCAGATGGCAGCAGTGTCATCCAGCAGCCATATCGTGACCACTCTTGGAGCAGTGAACGGAAAAGCAGGAGAATTTCATGTGTTAAGCGGCCTGCCGTCCCCAACAGAGATGCGGAGGACCGTTGCATTTTTGAAAAAATATCAGATTGTGGAACCTGTGGATGTGATGGAGGAGCTGGATGAGAACAGCAGACTTGTTATTTATCCGTGCATCAATACAGTGCTGCTTGGAGATGATATCAGAGAACTATTAGAGACGTTCAGCGAGGAGGAAGACAGTGGAGACAAAACAGGCGTTCAAAGCGCTCTCGAAAATCTGCCTGAATAACTGGCATTACATAGACAGAAAAGTACTTACTCTTAATCAGGGAATCAATTTCTTTACCGGACATTCCGGAAGTGGAAAGTCTACAGTGATCGACGCCATGCAGATCGTACTGTACGCGAACACAGACGGAAGAGGATTTTTTAATAAGGCGGCAGCAGATGATTCTGACCGTTCTCTGATCGAATATTTAAGGGGAATGGTGAACATCGGGGAAAATAACGAATCCCAGTATTTGAGAAACCAGAATTTCTCCAGTACGATCGTTCTGGAGCTGGAGCAGACAGATACGAAAGAAAAGCAGTGCGTGGGAGTGGTATTTGATGTTGAGACAGCCACAAATGAGATCAATCGCCTGTTTTTCTGGCATAAAAGCGGGCTTCTGGAAAATCAGTACCGGGCGGATAAGCGCTGCCTGACGACATTTGAAGTCAAAGAATATCTGCAGCGGACATTTTCAAAGGAAGAGTATTATTGTGGTCCGAGCAATGAGAGATTCCGCAGACAGATGTATGACATTTATCTGGGTGGTCTGGATATCGAAAAATTTCCTCGTTTGTTCAAGCGAGCCATTCCGTTTCGTATGAATATCAAACTGGAAGATTTCGTGAAAGAATATATCTGTATGGAGCAGGATATGCACATTGAAGAGCTGCAGGAAAGTGTGATGCAGTATGGAAGAATGCGCGGGAAAATCGAAGAGACCATGGAAGAAATCGGGTATCTTCAGGAGATCCGGGGTTCCTATCGGCAGTATGAAGAAAAACAGGAAGAGACGGCGTCCTGTACCTATCAGATTTCCAGGCTGGAAATCCTGCATCTGCAGAGTAAGATCCAGGAACTGAATGACCGGATGAAAGAGACACAGACAGAGATTGCGGGACAGGAAGCGAAAAAAGCCAATCTGGAGAAAGAGCAGGCAGAACTTCAGAAAGAATACGAAGCAATAATTTTGAAGATTGCGGACAGTGGTTATGCAGCCATGGAAAAAGATCTGGAGAGTCTGAACGAAGCCCTGGAACGGCTGCAGAACAGTAAGGCAAGATGGAAAAAGACTGCAGATGGTCTCAAAGAGTGGAAAGAAAAAGATGTGACGCCGAATCAGACCTTGTGGGATATTGACCGGTTTGTTTCTGGAAAGATCACGGAAGGTGAGCTGGAACGGCTGCAGACAAGTCTGACACAGATCCGGGAAGAACTGGAAGAAGAGCGTCAGGAGACGGATGCCAGACTTCGCGCAGTCAAAAAAGAAGAAAAAGCGGCACGGGAAGAATTAAAAGAGCTGAAACAGGGAAGAAAAGCCTATCCAAAAGAACTGGAAGAAGCGAGATATGAGTTGAGAAACCGGCTGCATGAGAAGTGCGGCAAGTTTGTCAATGTGCAGATTCTGGCGGATCTTCTGGATGTGCGGGACGAACGCTGGCACAATGCCATCGAAGGATATCTCGGAAACAACAAGCTGCTTCTGGTCGTGGAACCAAAGTACGCGAAAACTGCCATGGAAATCTATCAGGACATGGATAAGAAGAAATTTTTCCGGGCAGCAGTTCTGGATACAGAAAAAGTACAGGAGACAGAATGGGAAGTAAAAGAAGGAGCCCTGGCACAGGAACTGATCGCAAAAGAGCCGTATGTGCAGGCATACATCAATTTCTTCCTCGGAAATGTCATCAAATGTGAAAGTATCGAAGAGCTTCGTCAGAACCGGATCGGAATCACTGCAGACTGTGTGCTGTACCACAGCTTCCGTCTGCAGCATATCAATCCGGAAAATTATACGAGAAGGGCATATATCGGAGAGACCAGTATGCGTCAGAGAATCCGCCGTCTGGAAGAAAAATGTGAGAGTCTTCAGGAGGAACGGATTCCACTGCAGGAAATGCTGGAAGAAATTCGCAGGATCTCTCAGCTGGAAGGACTGACACAGCCTCTGGAGGATTACAGACAATGGCTGTCTGATCTGCAGAAAATTCCGGAAAAGGAGGCAGAAAAGGCCAGACTTCTGGATACAATGCAGAAGCTGCGAGAGGAATCCGTTCTGGTGTGGGAGCAGCAGAAACAGGAAATCCAGCAGAAGCAGGAAGCAAAGAAAGCAGAGATTGAGGCAGTTCAGAAAACCATCTGGAATCATCAGGAAAACGGAAAACGATTCCAGAACATGCAGGTAGATTTTAATGAACAGTTAGTGCAGAAAGAAAATGAATTCCGGCAGCAGGACAGAGAAAAATATGAGCCGGAATTTCAGGAGTATCTGGAGGGCAGACAGAGCCGCAATTATGAGTACCTGATGCGGGAACGTATCAAGAAAAAACAGCCTTTGGAAGATGCGCAAGAAAAAGCATATGAAAAACTGGTAGAAGCAAGGAGTGCATATCTTCGAAAATATCCGAACAGAACCTATTCTGCAACGATCCGTGACAATGACGTGTACGAAAAGCAGCTTTCAAATCTTGAGTGCGATAACCTGGAAAAATACAGGGAAGAAGCACAGGAACAGGCGAGAGCAGCAGTGGAACACTTTAAAGTTGATTTTGTATCCAAGATTCGTTATGCAATCAAAGAGGCATATCAGAAAAAAGATGAATTGAACCGGATCATCAGCCGTCTGGATTTCGGAAAGGACAAGTATCAGTTTGTCATTACGAAAAACAAAGGTCCGGACGGACGATTCTATCGGATGTTTATGGATGACGCATTGGATATCAATCCGTCTCAGTTGAGTGACCACATGGAAAATCAGATGAACCTGTTTACCATGGAGCATGAGGAAGAATACGGAGATCTGATGAATGAGCTGATCGAGATTTTCATTCCGCCGGAGAATGCCACCAGGGAAGAGCTGGAGGAAGCCAGAAAAAATATGGATAAATATGCAGATTATCGCACGTATCTTTCCTTTGATATGCAGCAGATCGTGCAGGGAGAAAAGGATATGCGGATCGGTCTGAGCAAGATGATCAAGAAAAATTCCGGTGGAGAAGGTCAGAACCCACTTTACATCGCGCTTCTGGCAAGCTTTGCACAGATTTACAGAATCAATCTGTCTCCGAAGATCAAGCGTCCGCCAACCCTGCGTCTGGTTGTCCTGGATGAGGCATTTTCCAAAATGGATGCAGAGAAAGTAGCAAGTTGTATTTCTCTGATCCGGGGACTGGGATTTCAGGCGATTATCAGTGCAACAAATGATAAGATTCAGAACTATCTGGAAAATGTAGACAAGACATTTGTGTATGCAAATCCGAATAAAAAGCATATTTCGATACAGGAATTTGAACGAATGGAGTTTGAACAGCTGCAAGGGGAAGAATGATGACGTGGATATTGGAAAATATCGTAAAACAGATTGAATCCGGGACAGAAAGCTGGCGGGCAGAAAGCCGAGGTGGAAAAAGTCTGGCCAATGAACATGGGGAGCTTTATGATAAAAAACATTTAAAATCAGATGTGCTGCAGGAGGCAGAGCAATTGCAGCACAAAAATCTGATCCAAATTAAATGGGCAGATGGATATCGGGGAAGTGATATTGAAAGAATACGCTACAGATTAGAAGACAAAGAAAAATTTTATGCATTATATCAGCAGGAAGTGGATGCAGAATTTCTGCCAAAACAGGAGAAAATCCGGTTATATCAAGAATTTTTAAGAAACCAGCTGGCACAAGTAAAAAAATTGTGGATTCGTGCATATTACCAGGATTTGCTGGAACGATCGGAAAATAAACGAAAAAAAGATCTTCTGGAATTATTAGCGGATGAGAAAAAATATGCCCCGTGCTTTGAAGGTCTGGATCAGCTTACAGAATCTGTTTTTAAAAGGATTTTCAGTAAAAAATATTTGGGAAATACAAAAACATTTGAACAAGAGATGCAAAGTCATGTCATCAGTACTGCGAAAAAATTCTGTCCGGATGTAGAAAAAGAAATGGATGACACGACAGTGCTTCAGCAGCTGTGGATCGAAGAATATGCACAAGAACTGTCTTTAAAAGGGAAACTGCATTTTTGTCTGAAAGAAGAAAATGGAAGCACTCAGGAGATTAATACAGAGTGTTATCGGTTCGGTACTACATTAAACAGTCAGACACTGGAGCATGCCGAGATAAAAGAAGTACAGAATATTCAGAAGATCGTGATATTTGAGAATAAAGCCAATTATATCTCTGCACCGTATAAGGATGGTATTCTATACTTATTTAGTCATGGATATTTTTCTCCAAAAGAATGTAGATTTTTAAAGCAGCTGCATCAAGTGTTAAAAAATCAGACATCCTGTGAAGTGCAATATTTTCACAGCGGAGATCTGGATTACGGTGGAATCAAAATTTTTCAGTATATACGCAAAACAATCTTTCCGGAGTTAGAGCCGCTTCAGATGGATGTTGAGACATATGAAGCATATCAGGAATTTACAGAAGTGATAGATCCGGAAACACTGGAAAAACTAAAGCGTGTTCAGGATGAAAATCCAAAGCTGCAAGAGCTGATCAAAAGGCTGATAGAAACAGGAAAAGGAATTGAGCAAGAGTGTTTTTTAATAGAGAAAAGAGGGAATCACATATGAAATTAATGATCGCATCAGATATTCACGGTTCTGCATATTACTGCAGAAAAATGCTGGAGGCATATGATAGGGAGAAGGCAGATAAACTGCTTTTGTTAGGGGATATTTTATATCACGGCCCCCGCAATGATCTTCCGAAAGAGTATGCGCCGAAAGAAGTCATTGCCATGTTGAATGAAAGAAAACAGGAGCTCTTATGTGTCAGAGGAAATTGTGACACAGAAGTGGATCAGATGGTTCTGGAATTTCCGATTCTGGCGGACTATTGTTTTTTGAATCTGGATGGACAGAATATTTATGCAACACATGGTCATGTGTGGAATCCGGGAAAGCTGCCGATGCTGAAAGCAGGGGATATTCTGCTGAACGGACACACACATATACCGGCATGTGAAAAGATTCATACGGAAGCAGATCAGAGTGTCATGTACATGAATCCGGGTTCTGTGTCGATTCCAAAAGAAAATTCAGAACACAGCTACATGATCTGTGAGAATGGTGTGTTTGAATGGAAAAATTTAGAGGGAGAGGGTTATCAAATATGGAAGAGAGATACGCGTTGCTGATCGATGCGGACAATGTTTCAGCAAAATATATCAAACCGATACTGGATGAGTTATCCAAGTATGGGAATGTCACGTACAAGAGGATTTACGGGGACTGGACCAGCACCTACAATTCCAGCTGGAAAGAGGTGCTTTTGCAGAACTCAATCACACCGATCCAGCAGTTCAGCTATACTCATGGGAAAAATGCGACCGATTCGGCAATGATTATCGATGCCATGGATATGCTGTACACAAGCGAGCTGGAAGGATTCTGTCTGGTGTCCAGTGACAGCGATTTTACAAAGCTGGCAAGCAGACTTCGGGAAAGCGGAAAAATGGTGATTGGAATGGGAGAAGATAAGACACCGCCGCCGTTTCGAAAAGCCTGTGATATTTTTACCGTATTGGAATTGCTGTTAGAAGACAGCATGCTTGAAAAACCGGAAAAAGCAGCGGCACATGCAGTTATAGGAAAAGAGTCCAAAAAAGAGTCTGCCGGTGCAGTCTCCAAGAGTCAGATTGAAGAAGCGGTCGTGAAGATTATTACAGAAAATCAAAACAACGATAAGGAGACAGGACTTGGAGAGGTCGGAAGCCGTCTGGTCAAACTGTACCCGGATTTCGATGTGCGAAGATATGGATACAGTCTGTTGTCCAAGTTTCTGGAAACATTTCCAAAACTGAAGCTGTTACAGGATGGAACGAAAGTATCCGTGACATTGTATGAGGATAAAAGTCAACAGGAGCGTATTGAAGAATATATTATGTACCAGTTGAAACAGGCGGGATGTCAGGGAGTATCTCTGGGAACTCTCGGAAATAAGATTCGAAATAAGTTCGGGAATTTTAAAGTGAGAGATTATGGATATTCGCAGTTTCAGCAGTATATCAAAAGCTTTCCGGATGTAGATTTAAAGGATGACGGAGAGCAGAAGTGGGCAGTGTTGAGAAGATAAGCGGAACAGTCGTGTGAGAAAAAATCATGCGGCTGTTTTTTTATCCTCTTGACAAAACCAAAAACCTAGTGTACTATCTAACTATAGCACTGATACACGAGGCGGAAGGAGGAAGAAGATGAATTACAATGCAGAGATACCGATCTATCTGCAGGTCATTCACGACTTGAAGAAAAAGATGATCCAGGGAAAGATACTTCCCGGAGAGAAGCTTCCATCCAACAGAGAGCTGGCGGTTCTTTATAAGATCAATCAGAACACTGCAGCAAGGATTTACAGAGAGATGGAGACTCATGGATATTGTTATACAAAGCGGGGGATTGGAACATTTGTGATGGAGGAAGAGACGATGTTCGAGACGATAAAAAAAGAAATGGCAGAAGAATTGTTGAGCAGCTTTATACATGAGATGCAGGATCTTGGATTTGAAAAAGATGATATTATCTCAAAAATTGCAGACTACAAGGAGGAGAGAAGATGATTTTAGAATGTCGTGATTTAAGCAAATCATTTTACACAAAAAAGGCGCTGAATGAAGTTTCGCTGAAACTGGAAGGCGGAAAGATCTATGGTCTGCTAGGGGAGAACGGAAGTGGGAAGACCACATGGATGAAGATCATCTCCGGTCTGACAAAGCCTACATCCGGAGAGATTTTGTTCAAGGAACATCCGTGGTTCTATGGAGATAAGGCAGAGATCGCCTACATGTCTACAGAGCCGTTTTTCTACAGTTTTCTGGATGTGAACGGAGTCGGACAGTACTATAAAGATTTCTTCCCGGATTTTGATGAGAAGAAATTTCACGAGATGGTAAGAAGGATGTCCCTGGAAGGCAAGATGAAGGTCAAAGAACTGTCCACCGGTATGACAGCAAAGCTGAAGGTGATCGCAACACTGAGCCGCAAAGCAGAGCTGTATCTTCTGGATGAGCCGTTCAATGGAATTGATTATAAAGCAAAAGAAGAGATTCTCGGGATGATCCTGGAGTCAGCAAATGAAAAAAATACCTTTGTAATTTCCACACATATGATCGATGAGATCGAAAGTTTTATCGATGAGGCAATCTTTATCAAAGACGGAGAAGTTGTGCGCCGGATGTCAGTGGAAAAAGAACGGATGCAAAGTGGAAAATCCGTGGCAGATATTTATCTGGAGATCATGTAGGAAGAACAAAGGCAGAATGAGAAAAGAGAAAGAGAGGAAACAAAATGGGACGTTTGATCAAATATGAGCTGAAAAAACAGCAGACATCCAGAAACATCATACTGGCGCTGCTTCTGGTATTTTTACTGGCATTTGCGGCAGGAATTTTTTCAGACAATGGGAATATGGTAGGAATCAGTATGGGACTGGAGATTTTTGTTGGAATGTTTGTCTTCTTCTATATGGGAATTGAAAGTCTGTTGATATTGAATCGTGACCTGAAAACAAAGCAGAGTCATATGCTCTGGATGGTGCCGATGCCGAGCTGGAAGATCCTTGGTGCGAAATATATCGCAGCAGCGTTGCAGATTTTCTGTATTTCAGCAGCATATGTGCTGGCTGGTACCGCATGCGTTATGACGATGATCGCAAAAGAGGGAGCATGGAAAGAACTTATGCAGGCAATCCGCATGGGATTTGAGTGGCTGCTTCAGGGCAACCTGGACTGGATAACCGTTCTGGCAATCTTGCTGTTTTTCTTCCTGGCATGGACATCTGTGATCGCAACCGGATTTCTGGCAATTATTGTATCCAGAACGGTTTTGATCAATTCCAGATTTGCAGGGATTGTTTCTTTGATCCTGTTCTTCGTGATCAACGGAATTGTGGAGTATGTTTATAACCTGTTTGCAAGATACGAGGTTCTGGGAATTCACAAAGGACTTTATATCGGAATCGCAGAATACGGATTCTATATTGTGGTATGTGTTGGATTGTTTGCCATATCCAGCGTGCTGGCAGAAAAGAAATTAAGTGTATAAAATATGGAAGGTACAGTCTGTTAAATCGGATTGTATCTTCTTTTTTAATTTTACAACTGTCTTGTCATATGTAAAGTCTTGTGCTATAATGGTCAGCAATTAACGATAAAAATTTAACAATTCAGGATAAGTGAGGGAATAGAAGATGACAATTGTGGAAGAAATCCAGAAATTGAAGCAAGAAAAAAATGCAGTCATTCTGGCACATTATTATGTAAGGCCGGAGATTCAGGACATTGCCGACTACATCGGAGATTCTTTTTATCTGAGTAAGGTTGCAGTTGGATTGAAAGAGCAGACTATCGTATTCTGTGGCGTTTCTTTTATGGGAGAGAGTGCGAAGGTACTGAACCCGGAGAAAACCGTATTGATGCCGGATATGCATGCAGACTGTGCAATGGCGCATATGGCAGATGCAGATACGATCCAGAAGATGCGTGATACATATGAAGATCTGGCAGTGGTGTGTTACATCAATTCTACTGCAGAATTGAAGACACATTCCGATGTATGTGTGACATCTGCCAATGCAGTGAAGATCGTAAAAGAACTTCCGAACAAGAATATTTTCTTCATTCCGGACAGAAACCTGGCGCATTTTGTGGCAGAGCAGGTACCGGAGAAGAACTTTGTATACAACGAAGGCTATTGCCCGATCCATGAGAAGATGCAGGTGGAAGAGATCAAAAAAGCAAAGGCACAGCATCCGAATGCAGAAGTATTGTCCCATCCGGAATGTCCGAAAGCAGTGCTGGAGATTTCCGATTATGTGGGAAGTACATCCGGGATCATTGATTATGCAGCAAAAAGCGAAAACGAAGAATTTATTATCTGTACGGAAAATGGAGTTCGCTACAAACTGGAAAAGGACAACCCGGGCAAGAAGTTTTATTTTACAGAGACAGAGCCTGTCTGCACAGATATGAAGCTGATCACATTAGAAAAAGTCCTTCACGTCTTAAAAACAGGAGAGAATGAAGTGCATTTGAGTGAAGCATTGAGAACGGACTCCAGAAAACCATTGGAAAAAATGCTGGAGCTGGCAAAATAGAGTGTCTTTTTGAAAAAAGAGACCTGCCGAAAGGAAAGAGAGTATTATGAATAAAAAAGCAGATGTTGTTATCGTTGGAACAGGTGTTGCAGGGCTGTTTTCTGCATTGAATCTTCCGGATGACAAAGAAATCATCATGATCACGAAATCAGATGCCGAGAGCAGTGACTCATTTCTGGCACAGGGCGGAATCTGTGTACTCCGGGATGAACAGGATTATGACAGCTATTTTGAAGATACGATGAGAGCCGGTCATTATGAAAACCGGAAAGAATCTGTCGATATTATGATCCGCAGTTCTGGAAAAATCATTGAAGATCTGGTAGGATATGGAGTAGAATTTGAAAAGGACGGAGAAGCGTTTGCCTACACAAGAGAGGGGGCACACTCCAGACCGAGAATTCTGTTTCATGCAGATGTGACAGGAAAAGAGATCACCAGTAAGCTGTTGGCGCGGGTAAGAGAAAAGAATAACGTAACAATTTACGAATATACAACCATGACAGACATTCTTGAGGAAAATGGAAAATGTGCGGGAATCACCGTGAAGACGCAAAGTGGTGAAGAGTCCTCTATTTATGCAGATTATACCATTCTGGCAAGCGGAGGAATCGGCGGGTTGTACCAGCATTCCACAAATTTTCCGCATCTGACAGGAGATGCACTGGAAGTAGCGAAAAAACATCACATCCGTCTGGAGCATCTGGATTATGTACAGATCCATCCGACTACATTGTATTCGGAAAAGCCGGGCAGACGATTCCTGATCTCCGAATCCGTCCGTGGGGAAGGCGCACTTCTCTATAATAAAAACATGGAGCGTTTCGTAGATGAACTGCTTCCGCGAGATGTGGTGACCAGGGCAATCCGGGAACAGATGGAAAAGGATGGAACAAATTTTGTGTGGCTGTCCATGGCGCCGATCGAGAAAGAGACGATATTGAGTCATTTTCCGAATATTTACGAGCATTGCCTGGAGGAAGGCTATGATGTTACAAAAGAGTGCATTCCGGTCGTTCCGGCGCAGCACTATTTTATGGGCGGTATCTGGGTAGACAAGAACAGCCACACGTCCATGCCGCAGCTGTTTGCAGTGGGAGAGACAAGCTGCAACGGTGTGCACGGAGCGAACCGTCTGGCAAGCAACTCTCTTCTGGAGAGTCTTGTATTTGCAAAAAGAGCGGCAAATCTTATCAAAGAGCAATGGTGCCTGGAAAAAGAACAGGCTGTATAAAATGAAAGAATAGATGAAACATAAAGGAGAAACCAGATGAATCAGATTACAATGAAGCTTCAGGCAGATCACCTGATCTTAGAAGCGTTAAAAGAAGACATTTCCAGTGAAGATGTGACAACCAATTCAGTGATGAAAGAGGCAGTGGCAGGTGAAGTAGACCTGATCTGCAAACAGGATGGAATTATTGCGGGACTGGAAGTATTTGAGCGAGTGTTTGCACTTCTGGATCCGGATACAAAGGTCGAATTATACTGCAAAGACGGAGAGGAAGTAAAAAATGGACAGCTTATGGGAAAAGTCAAAGGAGATATTCGCGTCCTTCTTTCCGGAGAACGTGTTGCCTTGAACTATCTTCAGAGAATGAGCGGAATCGCGACCTATACCAATTCTGTTGCAAAACTTCTGGAAGGAAGCAAGATCAAACTTCTGGATACCAGAAAAACAACGCCGAATATGCGTATTTTTGAAAAATATGCAGTTCGTGCAGGCGGCGGCTACAACCACCGTTACAACCTTTCTGACGGTGTGTTGTTAAAAGACAATCACATCGGAGCAGCGGGAAGCGTGACAAAAGCGGTGCAGATGGCAAAAGAGTATGCACCGTTTGTCAGAAAAATTGAAGTAGAAGTAGAAAATCTGGATATGGTAAAAGAAGCGGTGGAAGCCGGCGCAGATATCATCATGCTGGATAATATGTCACCGGAGGATATGAAAAAAGCAGTGGAGCTGATCGACGGAAGAGCCCAGACAGAGTGCTCCGGAAATGTGACAAAAGAAAATATCGCGCGTCTGACAGAGATCGGAGTTGACTATATTTCCAGCGGTGCGTTGACACACTCCGCTCCGATCCTGGATATTTCTTTAAAGAATCTGCATGCAGTGGAATAAAGATGCAGAAAAAGAAAGAGAGGAACAGTATTTATGACAGGTTCTGAACGCAGAGATCAAATCATAAATCAGATTAAAAAAAGCAGTATTCCGGTATCTGGGGCGCAGCTTGCAAAAGAATTTGATGTCAGCCGGCAGGTGATCGTGCAGGATATCGCACTGATCCGGGCAGCGGGACATGAGATCATATCCACAAACAGGGGATATCTTCTGAATACTCCACATTCCGTGAACCGGATCTTCAAAGTGAATCACACGGATGAAGAGTTGGAAGACGAGCTGTGTACGGTAGTGGATCTGGGCGGAAAAGTGGTGAACGTGATGGTCAATCACAGGGTGTACGGTCACATGGAGGCAGAGATTAACATCACATCCAGACGAAAAGTGATGGAATTTGTAGAGGATATTAAGCGGGGAAAATCAAGTCCTCTGAAAAATATTACCTCCAATTACCACTATCATCTGATCGAGGCAGATTCCGAAGAGACACTGGATCTGATCGAAGAGGCATTACGGCAGAAAAAATTTCTGGTTGAAGTGGCCGCTGGATCGTAATAAGACAAATTTTTAAAAGGTGCAATCTTGACTTATCATTCCGGCTGTGATACGATTTTCAACGAGAAAGTGTGTATTTTATACACATATCTGGTAGAAAAATCATACGGAAAATGCAAAGACGGAGAGAGTAGGTTATCCGAAATTTTACAGAGAATTCCCGGAAGATCCGAGAAAGGATCCGATGCTGAGAGGGATGAACGGAAGATGGTCGAACATGGCTCCCGAGCGGCGCAGCAAGCATGATGTGAACTGCGATGGGTTCGCCCTTTACAGCGAGAGAGTGTTTTTGGCAGCACTCACAGAGGTTTCAGCCGTGAGGCTGAGATAAATCAGAAGTGGTAACACGGTATTCACCCGTCTTCTTGGCAGCAGGAAGACGGGATTTTTTATGAAGGAGAGAAGAGAGATGGCAGACAAGAAACCATATTATATCACAACAGCGATTGCCTACACATCAGGCAAACCGCATATTGGAAACACTTATGAGATTATTCTGGCTGACGCGATCGCAAGATACAAGAGAAGTCAGGGATACGATGTATTTTTCCAGACAGGAACTGATGAGCATGGTCAGAAGATCGAGCTCAAAGCAGAAGAGGCGGGAGTAACACCAAAAGAATTCGTAGACAATGTTTCCGGAGAAATCAAGAAAATCTGGGATCTGATGGATACTTCTTATGACAAATTTATCCGTACAACAGACGAAGATCATGAAAAACAGGTACAGAAGATCTTTAAAAAACTGTACGATCAGGGAGATATTTACAAAGGGCACTATGAAGGAATGTACTGTACTCCATGTGAATCTTTCTTCACAGAATCACAGCTTGTAGACGGCAAATGTCCGGACTGCGGACGTGAAGTACAGCCGGCAAAAGAGGAAGCATACTTCTTTAAAATGAGCAAATATGCAGACAGACTGATCGAGCATATCAACACACATCCGGAATTCATTCAGCCGGTATCCCGTAAAAACGAGATGATGAACAACTTCCTGCTTCCGGGACTGCAGGATCTGTGTGTTTCCAGAACATCATTCAAATGGGGAATCCCGGTAGACTTCGATCCAAAACATGTAACTTACGTATGGCTGGATGCGCTTACAAACTATATCACAGGAATCGGATACGACTGCGATGGAAACAGCACGGAGCAGTTTCACAAATTATGGCCGGCAGATCTGCATCTGATCGGAAAAGACATCATCCGCTTCCATACAATTTACTGGCCAATCTTTTTGATGGCACTTGATCTTCCGCTTCCAAAACAGGTATTCGGACATCCATGGCTGCTCCAGGGTGACGGAAAAATGAGTAAATCCAAAGGAAACGTTCTTTATGCAGATGAACTGGTGGATTTCTTTGGAGTAGATGCAGTTCGTTATTTTGTCCTGCACGAGATGCCATTCGAAAATGATGGAGTGATCACATGGGAACTGATGGTAGAGCGCATGAATTCGGATCTTGCAAATACACTTGGAAATCTGGTCAACAGAACCGTTTCCATGACAAATAAATATTTCGGCGGAACTGTAACAGACAAAGGTGTGGCAGAAGAGGTTGATGCAGATCTGAAGGCAGTGACAGAAAGCACACCAAAAGCAGTCGAAGACAAGATGGAAGAGCTGCGTGTGGCAGATGCAATGACAGAAATTTTCAATCTCTTCAAACGCTGCAACAAATATATTGACGAGACAATGCCATGGGTACTGGCAAAAGATGAAGCGAAAAAAGACCGTCTGGAAACAGTTCTCTGGAACCTCATTCAGAGCATTTCCCGCGGGGCAGAGCTTTTGGAATCCTTTATGCCTTCTACAAGCAAGAAGATTCTGGAACAGCTTGGAAATGGTCATGTAACAGAAAAACCGGAAATCCTCTTCGCAAGACTGGATCTGGAAGAAGTTCTGAAAAAAGTAGAAGAGCTGCATCCACCGGTTGAAGAAGAAAAAGAAGAGGAAGATGTGATCGATATCGAAGCAAAACCAGAGATCACATTTGACGATTTTGGAAAAATGCAGTTTCAGGTCGGAGAAATCATTGCCTGCGAAGAAGTGAAAAAATCCAGAAAACTCCTTTGCTCACAGGTGAAGATCGGAAGCCAGGTAAAACAGATCGTATCCGGAATCAAAGGTCATTACACAGCCGAAGAAATGGTCGGAAAGAAAGTGATGGTTCTTGTAAATCTGAAACCGGCAAAACTGGCCGGAGTATTATCCGAAGGAATGTTGTTATGCGCAGAAGATGCAGAAGGAAATCTCGCATTGATGACACCGGAGAAAACAATGCCGGCAGGAGCAGAGATCTGCTAAGAAAATAGAGAAAATGAATAGATCCCCCCGGATTTCAGGAGAAAGAAGCCTGACATCCGGGGGATGTGTTTTGCAAAAATTATTTAGCCTCTTCAATCCATTGTTTTACAGCTTCAACATCAACCCCGGTCAGCTGAGCAATCTGCTCCGGAGAGTTGCCGGAATGAAGCATATGGAGAACAATTTCTTTTTGTCCAAGATTAATGCCCTCCTCAATACCCTCTTTATACTGGTTTTTTAAGTCTTCTTCATAAGCCTTTTGATTAAACGATGTCAGAACCATACTGATTACCTCCGCTTTATGCTTCACCAGTACATCCCGAAGAATTCCCTTTTCAATACAGATGTCCACCGCTTTCGTGACAGCGTGCCTCGGATCACTCGTTTTCTTACACTGGATCCTTACCGTATCTATAAAAATAGAATACTCTTTCAGCCGCTGGCATTTTTCCATAAGCGCAAGGTTATGTCCGTAATTGATATTCAGCATCACTGCGGTGCACTGCAGACAAGGCTGCCGATTATCGGATACAGATTCAAATGCATCCGTCAATTGAAGAATCGTCTCATCCGGTTGTTCTTTTGTGCCGTTATAGAACACAAAGTATTGAGGAATCGGCAGCTTTTTTAAAGAGCTGCTGTATAAATTGATGTTTTCCGTCTCGACGTATCCATCATACAACCTGGCGAGATAGATCAGTCCGCGCAATGGCATATTTGGATTATACGTGCTCTGATGCTCGTAGAGATTCAGTGTCCCGCCGATCAGGAATGAAATATCATTTTTCATAGAGAGATAAACAGCGTCCTCCAGTGTATTCACTTCAAGATCATTCGGATTTTCATAGCAGGTATTATTCAATGCATTGTACAGGTCCAAAAGATCCCTCTTGTTATTGAAAACCAAGCGAAAAAGCCGATCCTTATATTTGTGATTCGGGACAGGGTGTTTCTGGTGATTTCTTTTTTTATTTTTTCTCATGTACTTTCCTCCATTATAAAAAACTTATCCTGTAGATGCAATCTTCTTATTCTTGTGTTCGGTTAAAATCAACTGAAAATCTGGCGAAACGCCGGAAAACAGACAGCTTCTAAAAGACAGAAGCCAATGCTGTACAGACGACAGCTAAAAAGTAAATTCATTATATCTGTATCTGCGTACAATCGCAATGCGCATATTATACAAATTGAATATTCGGAAAATTCAAACAAAAAAGAATAGTTTAAAAATTATTAAAGAAAAATATAAAAAATGTGTTGACAACTAAAAGGGATAGTGTTATTATTAAGTCAATCCAAAAGAGATACAACAATCACACATCTCAAAAGGATATTTAACTAAAGAGCGATTCTTAATTTAGTAAGTAGTCGTTCTGTTAGATTAAAAATAAACGAACTAAGGAGGCAGAGGTCCAATGGACAGTATATCATCAGTTACATTTCAATATGTCAGTGGTACGGTAGATGCAGGTTCCTGTAAAAGAGACCTTTACCACGAAAGATAAGATCCAGTAAAAGTGAATGAAAAGATCAAATCGAAGAGATTGTAAAGCTGGATGAAAATGAAAAGATTCAACATCTACAGACGTATTGAATATAGATACCACATGTAGCCAAAGTTCCCGAACATGTGTAAAGAAACATGGATAAGGAATATCAGTTTTATATGAAGCACCCCCAGTTATAGAAAGAATAATCAAATAGGATGTTGGAATATCGTCAGATGATACTGCAGCAGCCGAAAGGTTATAGAGAGAATAACTGAAGAGAGGACTTTCATGATAGGATGATACCGATACCGAGTCGGATTTAGGTTATAGATATTGTTAAATTGAAGAACAGGAGGTTTCATATAAGCCAGTCTTAGTGGACAGACTGCTATATCAATTAACATAGGTAGAGGTCTTGCAGGAACAGAATTGAGAAGTTCCTTCGATTTATAAAATATGAAAAATTTAAATACAATATAAAATGCATCTTCAATGTCAATTGAGGGTGCATTTTTTTGACATTACGGGAGTCATATGGTAAACTAGAACAAACTAGGCAATGAAGAGAAAGATACCTGTAAGGTACAGACTAAGTATAATGAGGTGAGCATAGTGGACAAGTATGAATATAAGTTGAAGACAGAACAGATGCTAAAACTTATGGAAAACGGTGCATACAACAGAGCCGCTGAGATTGCTGACAGCATTGATTGGAAGCGTGTCAGAAATGTAAATATGCTGTTAAACGTCAGCAATATATATGAGAAGATCAGAGATTACCGTAAGAGTTTTGGAGTTCTGAGAGCTGCCTATCATAGAACAGAGGGGAGCAGAAAGATATTATATCGCTTGTGTACTCTTGCGATAAAGGTTGGAAATCTGGAAGAGGCGATCGACTATTATGATGAATACGTACAGGCTGCGCCAAAAGATCCCAATCAGTACATCTTAAGATACCGCCTGTTGAGAGCACGGAGAGCTCCGATCGAGCAGCAGATCCGTGCGTTGGAGCAGTTCAAAAAAGCAGAGTATGTCGAAGAGTGGGCATACGAGCTGGCCAAGAGATATGAAGAAGCCGGGATGACAGCCGAATGTCTGGAAGAGTGTGATGATCTGATTCTGTGGTTCAGCGAAGGCAAGTATGTATACAAGGCTATGGAGCTGAAGATGCGATACAAGCCATTGACTCCGCTTCAGCAGGAAAAGTATGACAGAAGGCTGGAAGAAGCAGAAAAATCTTCAGAAAGAGAAGCGGAAAAACTGATTGATCTGGGCAGAATAAAAGCTGAGGAAGAAGAAAAGCGGAGAAGAGAGCAGGAAGAAGCTGCCCGCTATACAGAGGATATGCTGGAGCGTTCAGAGCAGATTGCAGAGTCGGAGAATGCCGAACTCAGTGAGGAGGAAGTGGCAGAGCAGCTGAAAAAAGCGGAGCCGCCGAAGAAGAAGCTGGGTGATACGATGAAGCTTGGCGAGGCACTTCAGAATCTTTTCCATACAGAAACAGAAGAAGCGCAGGAGCAGGAAGAGATTGAACTTTCAGAAGAGGATGCGGAAGAGTACGAAGAAGACATCGAAGAATTGGCAGAAGAGGACGCAGGACCGGTGGAAGGTGATGACGAGGAGAGTACAGAGGAAGATGATTGCTCAGATCTGGCAGAAGCGTTGGAAGAGATTGAGTCATTATCAGATCTGGAATTGCTGGATCAAGTGGCAGAGGAAGAAGTGATCGAAGAACCTGTAGAAGAGATCATTGAGGAGACGATCGAGACGAAAGTTAAGGAAGTTGACCTGAAAGAATTAGAAGAGCTGGCAGAACCGGAAACGGCAGATGCAGCAGATGTGGAAGTAATCGAGGAACCTGAAGTAGCAGAAGAGGCTGAGAAGGAAGATATGGAAAAAGAATCTATTAAATTAGAAGAAACAGAAATCAAAGAGGATGAGAGAATAGACGAGCCGGTTGACGATATACTTGATATTGATGATATTCTTGCTGAGTGGGAAGCCGCAGAGGGCGGTGTTGAACCGGAGGAAGTTCCGGAAGTGAATGAAGAGGATGTAGAGCAGATCGAGCGCAAGCCAAAGAGCCCGATCTTATCCCCGGATATTCAGAGGATGATCGATGAGATCGAAGGTGTGATTCCGGAAGAAGAGAGTGAGGAGATTCCGGTACACACGAGCACTCCTGTTGCACCTCCTGAGAATAAGGAGGAAGCAACAGAAGAGCTTAGAATGGAATCAGAAGAGCTGACTCTGGAGGTTGACAGTGCAGAAGATTATGAAGACCTTCTGACAGAAGACGCAGCAGAGGAACTGGAAGAGGAATTCGAAGAAGAACTGGATTACGATGATGATTATGAGGACGATTACGAATCGATTGCAGCAGGACTGCAGGAAGAGTTCAAGCCGACGCTGAGTGATGAACCGGACGATCGTGAGATTCCGGATGAAGAGCCTGTTGAGTCGGATATTCTGAGTTCTACGACACCGCTGAGCAGAAAAGAGACTGCGAAGCTGATTGCGACAGGAAAGACTGCACCACTTCCGATGGATGAGATTGCAGATGCATTATCGATTTCCGATACAGGATTTTTGGTACACAGCCGCTATGACCTGTCCGGACAGGGCGCAAAAAGAGCAGGGCTGACAGAAGAGCAGAAGAAGCTGTTCTCCTACTTTGTTCCGGTGCGCGGCATGAGCGAACAGCTGGTGGATGTTCTGGAGCAGGACCGCAATTGTACGAACAGAAGAGGTACATCCAATACAGGCAACCTGCTGATCGTCGGAAACAAAGGCAACGGAAAGACGGTTCTTGCGGTTGATGTGGTCAAAGCGATCCAGAAGCAGAGAAAGATCCGTCAGGGAAGAGTTGCAATCATCACCGGAGAAGCGCTGAATAAGAAGAAGATCAGTGATATCATTGCCAAGCTGTACGGCGGAGCGCTGATCATTGAAAAAGCAGGAAAATTAAGTGAAAGAACGGTTGCGAAGCTGAACAAGGCAATGGAAAAAGATACCGGAGAGATGCTGATCGTGCTGGAAGAGCAGAGAAAGCCGCTTGACCGTATACTTTCCTCAAACAGAGAGTTCAGAAAGAAATTTACGAGCAGGCTGGAAGTGCCGATCTTTGTAAATGACGAGCTGGTTACATTCGGTCAGACGTATGCACAGGAGAATGGATACCGGATCGACGAGATGGGAATCCTGGCGCTGTACAGCCGGATCGATGCGATGCAGAGAGAAGATCACGCAGTGACAGTTGCGGAAGTAAAAGACATTATGGACGAGGCGATGGCACATTCGCAGAAGGTATCTGCCAAGAAGCTTGTAAAGCGAGTTCTTGGAAAGAATACAGATGATGCAGACAGAATTATTCTGACAGAAAAAGATTTTAATATTTAAATGGAAAGTGGAGGAAAGAGATTTCTTCCACTTTTTTTGAAAATATATACAAAAAAATAAAAAAGAAGTCCTTGGAAGAATTAGAAAATTATATAAAAAAGGAAAGAATGTGAGGAGATATTATTGCGCTTTTTATGTCAAACAGGTGAGAATTTGTTACATATTGTGTACTGTTATCAAAATTAGGAAATTATTGTATAAAAAGGCGTTATATGTTGAAAAACGTAGAGAAATGTAGTAAATTTAAATAGATAGATGATGCTTATGAAATTTTTATAAACATCAGGGATTGGGGATGGAAGAGGATAAGGATATTATCCAATGTTTGAAAATAAGTAACACTTAGGAGGAGAGTTTTGTGGGAAAGAGTTTGAATCAAGCAAAAGCAAATGCGATTCGATACACGAAGAAGAAGGTTGAGCACTGGCAGGTTGTTTCCCTTGCGCTGGCCGGATACGACGCAGTTTCTATTGTGATTGCATTTTTTCTGGCACTGTGGTTTCGGTTTGACTGCAGATATTCTATGATCCCAAAGGAATTTTTGGGAGCATACCTTAAATTTATTGGTATTTATGTCATATTTTCGTTATTCGTATTTTGGCGTCTACGTCTGTACAACAGTATCTGGAGATTTGCAAGCTATAGTGAGTTAGTACGTATGATAGTTGCAACAGGTATTTCAAGTTTGTTTCATTGTACAGGTATGACGCTTTTTTTTGGCAGAATGCCGCTTTCGTATTATTTTTTCGGAACGGTGATCCAGTTTGGTATGACGCTGATGGTACGTTTTGCCTATCGTTTCGTTTTACTGGAGAGAAGTAAGCGGCGTAAAACGGAAGAGATCGCAAAAGCGAAGCGGGTACTTCTGATCGGGGGCGGAAAGGCCGGTCAGATCATCCTGCGGGATATCAAGACCGCAAAAGAGCTGAAGGATATTGTCTGCTGTATTATTGACGATAATCCGAATAAATGGGGAAGGTACATCGAAGGGGTGCCGATTGTCGGCGGTCGGGACGATATCTTATCGTGTGTGGAACGCTATAAGATCGACAAGATCATTGTAGCGGTACCGAGTGCTACGGCAGAGGAAAAAAGAGATATTCTGAACATCTGTAAAGAGGCGGGATGTGAGCTGAAAAACCTGCCGGGCGTGTATCAGTTCCTGACCGGAGAGGTCAAAGTGAGCGCTCTGCGGGATGTAGCAGTGGAGGATCTTCTGGGACGTGATCCGATCAAAGTCAATATGCAGGAGATCAATGCCTTTATCCAAGACAAAAAGGTCATGGTAACAGGTGGAGGCGGAAGTATTGGTTCGGGTCTTTGCCGTCTGATCGCAGAGTACCATCCGAAACAGTTGATCATCTTTGATATTTATGAGAACAATGCATATGATATACAGCAAGAGTTAAAGAAAAAGTATCCTGAACTTGATCTGGTTGTATTGATCGGATCTATCCGAGACTCGAGAAGGATCAATGCGGTATTTGAGACGTATCGGCCAGAGGTGGTGTACCATGCAGCTGCTCATAAACATGTACCGCTGATGGAAGACAGTCCATGCGAATCCATCAAAAACAATGCGATCGGAACGTATAAGACGGCCTATGCGGCGATGATGAACGGCTGTCAGAGATTTGTTCTGATCAGCACGGATAAGGCGGTCAATCCGACGAATATTATGGGAGCGAGCAAGCGTCTGTGCGAGATGATCATCCAGTCCTTTGATCGTATGATCAAAGAGGGGACACCGGAGAAGCTGCCGATTCTGTATGCCCATGCAGATGATGAAGACGGAGCAATGGTGCAGCAGGAATTCCCGAAAGATATCAAGACAGAGTTTGTGGCAGTCCGTTTTGGAAATGTGCTGGGAAGCAATGGTTCGGTGATTCCACTGTTTAAAAAGCAGATTGAAGCGGGAGGACCGGTTACAGTGACTCATCCGGATATTATCCGTTATTTCATGACGATTCCGGAAGCGGTCAGTCTTGTCCTGCAGGCAGGGACATATGCGCATGGCGGAGAAATCTTTGTGTTGGATATGGGAAGTCCGGTGAAGATCGATACTTTAGCAAGAAACCTGATCAAGCTGTCCGGACTGAAACCGGATGTGGATATCAAGGTGGAATATACGGGATTAAGACCGGGAGAAAAGCTCTATGAAGAGAAGCTGATGGCAGAAGAAGGGTTGAAGAAGACGAGGAACGAACTGATCCATATCGGATGTCCGATTCCGTTCGAAGTCGAAACATTTTTGAAGGAGCTTCAAACGTTGATGGATATGGCATATACAAATGCAGAGGATATCCGTGAAAAAGTGGCGGAAGTTGTAACGACTTATCACCCGGCGGGGGAGCACGGAAGCGAGAAAAAAGGCGAAGTGTATGAGAGACTGCTGGGGGAAGAAAGTGAAGCTCAGCAGAAGTTGGCATAGATAAGATAAAAATAAATTGCTGAATGATAAAAGAGGAAAAACAATGGAATTAAAACCTTTTGAAAATAAAGTATGGTTATCATCTCCTACAATGCATGGAGAAGAATTGAAATATATGACAGAAGCATATGAAACAAACTGGATGTCTACAGTTGGTAAAAATATTGATGAGGTAGAGCGCCTTACCTGTGAGAAAATCGATTGTAAATATTCGGTTGCATTGTCTGCCGGCACAGCAGCACTTCATATGGCAATGAAGCTGGCTGGCATAAAACCAGGAGATCGCGTGTTTTGTTCTGATGTGACATTTGATGCGACAGTAAATCCAGTGGTGTATGAAGGTGGAGTTCCAGTATTTATCGATACGGAGTATGATACCTGGAATATGGATCCGGTTGCTTTAGAGAAAGCATTTGAATTGTATCCCGAGGTAAAAGTGGTTGTGGTGGCACACCTTTACGGCACACCCGGAAAAATCGATGAGATCAAAGAAATCTGCGACAGACATGGAGCAGTCATAATAGAAGATGCTGCAGAGTCACTCGGAGCAACTTATAAAGATGTGCAGACCGGAAATTTTGGCGATTACGGTGTGATTTCTTTCAATGGAAATAAGATTATTACAGGATCATCAGGCGGAATGCTGCTCACAGATGATCTGGAAGCAGCGAATAAAGTACGTAAATGGTCTACGCAGGCAAGGGAGAATGCTCCATGGTATCAGCATGAAGAGCTGGGATATAATTATCGCATGAGTAATGTGATTGCGGGTGTGGTCAGAGGACAGTACCCATATCTGGAGGAGCATATTGCAGCAAAAAAAGCAATTTATGAGAGATATAAAGACGGGTTTAAAGGTTTACCGATTGAAATGAATCCATATGACGAGAACGTATCAAAACCGAATTTCTGGTTGTCTTGCATGTTGATCAATCCGGAGGCAATGTGTAAGCAGGTCCGTGGAGAGCAGGAAGCGCTATATATCAGCGAAGCGGGTAAGACCTGTCCGACAGAAATATTAGAGACATTGGCAGAATACAATGCAGAAGGGCGTCCAATCTGGAAACCAATGCATATGCAGCCAATTTACCGCATGAATGGATTTGTGACTCGTGAAGGGAATGGAAGAGCGAAGACAAATGCATATATTTCCGGAGGTGCAGTTGGAAAAGATGGGAAACCGCTGGATGTTGGGATGGATCTATTTCATAGAGGATTGTGTCTGCCGAGTGATAACAAGATGACGGTAGAAGAACAGAATGTTGTGATTGAGATTATAAAGAGATGTTTTGAGTAAAAGAAGAAAAATGAGTAAAGTGAAAGGAAGGATAGGTATGCATGAAAAAGGGGTTTATGAAAAGTATATTAAAAGACTACAGGATATGTTGTGTGCATTGTTGGCACTCATAGTTCTTTCACCTATTTTACTTATTACAGCTTTCTTGGTCAGAGTAAAACTTGGAAGTCCAGTGATTTTTAAACAGGAGAGGCCTGGATTAAACGGAAAAATATTTACACTTTATAAATTTAGAACGATGACAGACGAGAGAGATTCGGAAGGAAATCTTCTTCCGGATGAAGAACGTCTTACAAAGTTTGGAAAATTACTTAGAAGTACAAGTTTGGATGAACTTCCAGAATTGTTAAATATTCTTTTTGGAGATATTGCGGTTATTGGACCAAGACCGTTATTAGTAGAATATTTGCCGAGATATAATGCAGAACAAAGACGCAGGCATGAAGTACGCCCGGGATTGAGTGGGTTGGCACAGGTAAACGGAAGGAATGCAATCAGTTGGGAAGATAAGTTTAAATACGACATACAGTATGTGGATCATGTAACATTTTTAGGAGACTGGAAAATTATATTTCAGACGATATTGAATGTAATAAAACGAGATGGTATTAATTCTGAGACAGCTGCAACAATGGAAGTGTTTATGGGAACAGAAGAAAAGGTAGAGGAAAATGTCTAAGAAATTAGTGATTATTGGCGCTAGCGGGCATGGAAAGGTAATTGCAGATATAGCACTGAAAACAGGATATGAAGTTGTTGGTTTTTTGGATGATAATGAGACTGTAGAAGAAAACGGTGGATTTCCTGTTTTAGGAAAGATTAAAGATGTTGCGAAATACAAAGAGCAATGTGAATTTGTAATTGCTATCGGAAATAATAGTATTCGAGAGAAAGTTGCAGAGAAATATAATGTACACTGGGCAACACTAATTCATCCAACAGCTGTGCTTGGCATAAATGTACAGGTTGGAGAAGGAACAGTGATTATGGCGAATGCAGTTATCAATCCATGTGCAAGTATTGGAAAACATTGTATTATAAACACTGGAGTAATTGTAGAACATGATAATGATTTAGAGGATTATGTACATATCTCTCCCAATGCAACACTGGCAGGAACAGTTTGTATTGGGAGAAAAACGCATATAGGTGTAGGTGCATGTGTGAAAAATAATATCACTATTGCAGAAAATGTGGTTGTAGGTGCTGGTGCAGTGGTTGTGAAGAATATTGAAGAATCAGGAGTGTATGTAGGAGTACCAATACATATCTTGAAGTAAGAAGGGAATTAAAATGAATGTATTAGTTGTATCTCAATATATAAATCCAGATTATTTTGAAATATTGAAAAAGGTGTTTCCTGAAGGGACTCAATTTTTTGTTCATGCAGGAAATGAATTAAAAGAAGCGGAAAATCTTAAAATAATTAATACACCAAAGCATGATCCCAAAAGTTTAGGGAGTAGAATAAAATGTTGGATTCAGTTTTTATACCATATAAAAAAATGGGCAAAAAAAAATAGTAATTTAAAGATTGATTTAATATATGCGACATCTAATCCGCCTATAAATGCTTATATCGGAAATCAAATATTAAAAAAGATATTTAATGCACCATTCGTATATATGAACTGGGACATTTATCCCCAAATTATCGAAGAAACATATAGTAATATCGTAGTTAAAATAGTATGTAAGATATGGCATAAAATGAATTGTTATATTTATCCTAAAATTGATAAAGTAATTACGATTGGGGATAGAGTTGCAAGAAGTATTAATGAGTGTTTGGATAGGAAAATAGATATTTCAGTAATTCCTATTATACCTAATTTTGAAAAGTTAA
>OHGT01000458.1_pt1 | contig 29748 bp, 20 predicted proteins | sample 1567861 | NCBI WGS metagenome assembly OHGT01 (sample SAMEA3879533, study PRJEB24766) | human gut metagenome | biome: human-associated habitat; feature: feces | place: USA | collected 1985/1987 | reverse complement strand
CACGCTGTTCGTAAAATACATCGTGCGCGACAATATTTCGGAGGGCGTAACACGCGTGCTCTACGCCATGTCGAGCCGCAACTCGCGCATCCCGGGGCACAACTGCTGGACGTCGATCGTAGGCGGCGCCACGACCATCGGGTTCGGCGGTTCGGTGGGGCCCGAGGCGCCGATCGTACTGACGGGCGCGGCGATAGGCTCGAACGTCGGGCGGCTGGTGCGCCTCAATTACAAGCATACCACGCTGCTGCTCTGCTGCGGTGCCGGTGCGGCGCTGGCAGCCATCTTCAAGGCCCCGATCACGGGCGTGGTCTTCGTGCTGGAGATCCTGATGCTCGACATCACGGCCGGCTCCGTGATCCCGCTGCTGATCGCCTCGATCACGGCCACGACGATGGCTTTCATGCTGCGCGGCTTCGACCCCATACTGGCCGTGACGCTCCAGCCGCAGGACGCCTTCGAGCTGTGGCAGATACCGCTTTTCATCCTGCTCGGCGTATGCTGCGGGCTGATGTCCTGGTATTTCACCTCGACCAACCTGCGCGTGGGCAACTTCTTCCGTAAGATCGACAGCCAATATAAGAAATGGCTCGTCGGCGGCGCCGTGCTGGGCATCCTGATCTTCATCTTCCCGCCGCTCTACGGCGAAGGCTACGAAGGGTTCATGTCGCTGATGCACGGCCGCGCACAGGAGCTGTTCGACAATTCGCTCTTCTACCGCTTCCGGGAAATCGACTGGGTGGTCATCCTCTTCGTCATCGCCACGATGTTCTTCAAGGTCATCGCCATGGCCTCGACCAACGCCGCGGGCGGCGTGGGCGGAACCTTCGCGCCGTCGTTGTTCGTGGGGGCGTTCACGGGAGCCTCGATCGCCCTGCTGTGCAATGCATTCTTCGACTGGGACGTCTCGGTCGTCTCGTTCACGCTGGTGGGCATGGCCGGCGTGATGTCGGGCGTGATGAAGGCGCCGCTAACCTCGATCTTCCTCATCGCGGAACTTTCGAACGGCTACGGACTGTTCATCCCGCTGATGATCACGGCCTGCATATCGTTCGCCGTAGACTATTACCTCGACCCCGACTCGATCTACACCAAACAACTGCGCCAGCGGGGCGAACTGCTCACGCACGACAAAGACCAGTCGGTATTCGTCTTCCTGAAGCTCGACGATCTGATGGAGACCGATTTCCTGCGCATCAAGGAGAATTTCACGCTGGGCGACATCGTGCACATCATCTCGACGGCACGCCGCAACATCTTCCCCGTGATCGACAACTTCGGACACCTGCTGGGTATCGTGCAGCTGGACGACCTGCGCGAAGACATGTTCAAACACGAAAAATACGGGCATCCGATCTCCGACTACATGATCCAGCCCCCGGACAAAATCCTCGAACACGAGTCGATACAGGGCGTCATGGAGAAATTCGAGGACAAGCATACCTGGATGCTGCCCGTGGTCGACAAACAAAACCGCTACCTGGGCTTCATTTCCAAATCGCGCATCTTGAACGCCTACCGCGAACAGCTGGTGAAAATACAGCAGTAAACCGGGGTTTAGCACCGTATCTTCGATACAATCCCCATAGTCACTCCGAACCTCCCGTTGAAAAGGGAGGCTTTCCCCGACGATAAACCTACGGCAATATGACGACAGAAAATCCCTATCCCTGGGCCGACGGCATGGACTGCGCGGTTACGGTATGCGACACCGGGGGCACGATCCTCTACATGAACGACAAGGCGCGCACGACCTTCGCCCGGCACGGCGACATGGTCGGCAAAAACCTCTTCGACTGCCACGGCGAGCGGTCGCGCGAAATCATCCGCCGCCTGCTCACCGACGGGGGCACGAATGTCTATACGATCGAGAAAAACGGCGTCCGCAAAATGATCTACCAGACAGCCTGGCGCGTGGACGGCGTCGTGGGCGGACTGGCAGAAATCTCGATGGAGATTCCTGCCGAGATGCCGCACCACATCCGCAACTGATTCCGGAAAGGAGAAGCACCAGGGGTGCAGGGGTTCCCCCGAGCCGGATTACGACTCCCGGACTACCATTTTCGGACTACGACTCCCGGACTACGCCCCCCGGTATCATGAATTCGGGGTACAGCTTCCATCCCATACCCGATTCCCGGGGTTCAGGGTGTGCGTGCCCGGGAATTCGGGATACATCCGGAGCCGCCCTGCGCAATTCCGCCCCGGTAAATCATACCGCCGAACAAAATTTTTAGAGGGTCTAAAAGACCCTCTAATTTTTATGCCGCAAAAATTTTGTCGTGTTTATTTGCTAAAATGTAAAATACACTTTACATTTATCCTGTCTCAAACCTTTAAACAACCACGTTATGACAAAGGAATTACTACTTCCCCACAGTTTTAAGAAAATCGGCTGGGTCATCCTGATCCCGACGTTGCTGTTGGGCGTACTGATGCTCATCGACGGCTTCAACGGCTACCCGACCTACCTGATGCCGGCCGAAGGAACGGCCTGCTACGAAACGCTCTGCTCGGCAACGACAGGCCGTGCGCTGAACAACATCGCTCTGGTGGGCATCTGCATCGGCGGGATATTCGTAGCCTGCTCCCGCGAACGGATCGAGGATGAAATGATCTCCCGCATACGGCTGAACGCCCTGCTGACGGCACTTTACGTCAACTATGCCCTGCTTATCGCCACGGCGCTATGCACCTACGACCTCAGTTTCCTCTACGTCATGATCTACAACCTGCTCACCATGCTGCTGATATTCCTCGCGGTATTCCGCTGGAAACTGTGGCGTCTGAAACACGCGGTCGCAGATGAAGAATAGGATCCGGGTCGAACGCGCCGAAGTGCGCATGACCCAGCAGCAGTTGGCCGATGCCATCGGCGTAAGCCGCCAGACCGTAAACGCCATCGAGGCCGGGCGCTTCGTCCCCTCGACGGTACTGGCACTGAAGATCGCCCGGATCTTCGGCAAACCCGTCGAACAGGTTTTCCAGCTCGAAGAGGGGGACTGACCGCGGAGACATACCGGCAGACAAGACACGCGGGGACGGTACCGCATGGTACCGTCCCCTTTGTTTTCACGGCAGGCGCTCCGTTCCGAACAGACCGTCCCCGTCTATGCGGCGTGACGCAGTTGCGAAAGCCCTATAACTTGATGTCGTAAATCTGGATCACGCCCTGCAACTTCCCTGCATCGTCGGTGACGAGCAGCGACGTGACCTTGTTACGGGTCATCATCTTCTCGGCCTCGATCAGTTTCTTATCCGCGGAGATGGTTTTCGGGTTGGGCGTGGCGATATCGGCGGCCTTGATATTGAAAAACTCGGCGCGGCGGCGCTCCATCGCACGGCGCACGTCGCCGTCGGTCACGATGCCCTCGATCCTCTCGCCGTCGCAGATGATGATGAGCCCCAGCCCGCCCTTGCTGATGGCGTGGATCATATCCGTCGCCGAGCAGTCGGGCGCCACGACCGGGAGGTCGTGCGAACGCATCACGTTGCCCACGGTCATCAGCAGGCGCCGCCCGAGGCTGCCGCCCGGATGCAGGCGTGCGAAATCGACGCTCGTAAAGCCCCGCATCTGCATGAGCGACACGGCCAGCGCATCGCCCATGGCGATCTGCGCCGTGGTCGAGGTCGTCGGCGCGAGGTGCAGGATGCAGGCTTCCTCTTCGACGCTCACGTCGAGATGGATATCGGAATTCTTCGCCAGCGCCGATTCGGGGTTGCCCGTCATCGACACCAGCTTGTTGCCGTTGGAGTGGATGAAAGGCACGATCTTCAGGATTTCGTCGGTCTCGCCCGAATAGGAGAGCGCGACCACGATGTCCTCCTTCGAAATCATGCCCAGGTCGCCGTGGAAGGCCTCGCCGGGATGCAGGAAGAAACTCGGGGTTCCGGTCGAGGCCAGCGTCGCGGCGATCTTGCGCCCGACGAGCCCCGACTTGCCCATGCCGGTGACGATGCATTTGCCGCTGCATGCGAGGATCAGCTCCACGGCATCGGCGAAATTGTCACCCAAGGTCTCCTTCATGTGCTTGAGCGCCAGCATCTCGGTATTGATGGCCTTGCGGGCCAGGTCGAGGATCTGCGCTTTGGTGGTATCGGTCATTATAGCAAGGTTTTAATGAGATTCTCCAGATCGTCGAGTTGCAACATGTTGGGGCCGTCGCTCCTGGCGCAGTCGGGGCAGGGGTGCACTTCGAAGAAGAAGCCGTTGGCACCGAACGCCCGGGCCGCCCGGGCCATGGCCGGCACGAACTCGCGGTTGCCTCCCGTCGTACCGCCCGCACCGCCGGGACGCTGCACCGAATGGGTACAATCCATCACCACGGTCTGCGCGATGCGCAGCATGTCGGGGATATTGCGGAAATCGACCACCAGATTGTTGTAACCGTAGATATTGCCGCGTTCGGTGAGCCATATTTCCGAAGCCCCCGCATCGCGCGCCTTCTCATAGGGGTACTGCATGTCCAACCCCGAAAGGAACTGCGCCTTTTTGATATTCACGGTCTTGCCCGTCCTGGCCGCGGCGGTGAGCAGATCGGTCTGCCGGCAGAGGAAGGCCGGGATCTGGATCACGTCGACGACCTCGCCCACAGGCGCGGCCTGCCACGCCTCGTGGATGTCGGTCAGCAGGCGCAGCCCCCACTTCGCCCGCACGTCGGCGAGCATACGCAACCCCTGTTCGAGTCCGGGGCCGCGGAACGAGGAGATCGAGGTGCGGTTGGCCTTGTCGAACGAGGCCTTGAAGATAATATCCGTCCCGAGGGCCTTGTTGATCGCCACGAGGCGTTCGGCCACGGTGTCGAGCAACTCGGCGGATTCGATGACGCATGGGCCGGCGATGAATTTCATAGCTGTCATTTTATAAATTCCGGATGGTGTGACAAAAACTCCTCGGCACGTGCGAGGTCTTGGGGTGTGTCGATGCCGATGGTCTCGACGTCGGTGATGCCCACGCCGATCCTGTAGCCGTTTTCGAGCCAGCGGAGCTGCTCGAGCGACTCGGCCTTTTCGAGCGTGGACTGCGGCAACGCCGTGACGGCACGCAGCACCTCCGTGCGGAAGGCATAGAGGCCGATGTGCTTGTAGAACGTATGGTGCGCAAGCCACTGCGAGCGTTCGACGCCGCGCAGGTAAGGGATGACCGAACGCGAAAAATAGATGGCCCGCGACTGCGCATCGAGCACCACCTTCGGCGAATTGGGGTTTTCCAGCGCGGCCAGGCCGTCCGCTTCGGCAAAGGGTTTCACGAGCGTGGCGATGTCCGTCGCGGGATCGTCGAAGCAGCGCTTCACGGCTTCGAGCTGCGACGCCCGGATGAAAGGCTCGTCGCCCTGCACGTTGACGACCACGTCGTAGAGCTTTCCCTGCCTGAGGTAGGCTTCCCAGCAGCGATCCGTGCCGCTCTTATGGTCTGCCGAGGTCATCTCGGCCTTGCCGCCGAACGCCACCACGGCATCGTAAATCCGCTCGTCGTCCGTGGCGACCACGGCATCGTCCAGTACGCCCGCCACCTGCTCGTAGACCCGCCGGATAACGGGTTTCCCGCCCAGCACGGCCAACGGTTTGGCAGGGAAGCGGGTCGACGCATAACGCGCCGGTATGATTGCGATAAATTTCATCGGCAGAGGAATTGATCCATAAAATTAAAAAAGTAAAAGGTGAAAAACAAAACTTTCCACCTTTTACTTCTTTCGGGTCGCTATATGAGCGCCTGTTTCAGCACTTCGTCGTTGGTCTTCACGTAATGGAAGGTCAGTCCGTCGATGTATTCGGGCTTGATCTCGGCGATGTCCTTGCGGTTCTCCTCCGAGAGGATCAGCTCGTTGATCCCGGCGCGTTTGGCCGCCAGAATCTTCTCCTTGACGCCGCCCACCGGCATCACACGGCCGCGGAGCGTCGTCTCGCCCGTCATGGCGATGCGATCCCGGACTTTCCGCCCCGTGTAGGTCGAAACGATCGAGGTCACCATCGTAATGCCGGCCGAAGGGCCGTCCTTCGGGATCGCACCCTCGGGGACATGGATGTTGATGTCGTTCTTCTCGAACAGCGCGGGGTCGATACCCAGCTCCTTGCTGTGTGCCATCACCCACTCGTGGGCGATCGTAGCGGACTCCTTCATCACATCGCCCAGGTTACCCGTCAGGCTGACCTTGCCCTTGCCGGGCGTCAGCACCGACTCGATGTAGAGGATGTCGCCGCCGACCTCCGTCCAGGCCAGGCCCGTCACGACACCCGTCATGCCGCCCACCTCGTACTCTTCCTTGAGGAACTTGGGCATGCCGAGGATCTTTTCGACCTCCCTGGCAGAAACCTCCGGGGCGAAAACCTCGTCGAAGGCGATCTGCTTGGCACGGGCGCGGGCGATCTTGGCCAGCAGTTTGTCGAGCGAGCGGACACCCGACTCGCGGGTATAGCCGGCGATGATGCCTTCGACTACCTCGGGGGCCATCGTGAGCTCCTGCTCCTTGATGCCGTGCGCCTCGCGCTGCTTGGGCAGCAGGTGGTCGAGGGCAATGCGCACCTTCTCCTCGATCAGGTAACCGGCGATATTGATCATCTCCATGCGGTCGCGCAGCGCCGGTGCGATGTTGGCGATATTGTTGGCCGTGGCGATGAACAGCACTTTCGACAGGTCGTACTCCATGTCGATGTAGTTATCGTGGAAGGTGGTGTTCTGCTCCGGGTCGAGCACCTCGAGCAGCGCGCTCGACGGGTCGCCGTGGTTCGAAACGGTCACCTTGTCCACCTCGTCGAGGATGATGACCGGGTTCGACGAACCGCACCGCTTGATGGTCTGGATGATCCGTCCCGGCATGGCGCCGATGTAGGTGCGGCGATGCCCGCGGATTTCCGACTCGTCGTGCAGGCCGCCGAGCGAGATACGCCCGAACTTGCGGCCCAGCGCCGCCGCCACCGACTTGCCCAGCGAGGTCTTACCCACACCCGGAGGGCCATAGAGGCAGAGTATCGGGGATTTGAGGTCGCCCTTGAGCTTGATGACGGCCAGGTGTTCGAGGATACGCTCCTTGACCTCCTCCAGCCCGAAATGGTCGCGGTCGAGCTGCTCGCGCGCGCAATTCAGATCGAGATTGTCCTTGGTTACCTCGTTCCACGGGAGTTCCAGCAGCAGTTGCAGGTAGGTCATCTGCACCGAATATTCGGCCACGGCGGGATTCAGCCGCTCGACCTTCTGCAACTCTTTCTCGAAGGTTTCGCCGACCTCCTTGGGCCAGTTCTTCTTCTTGGCCTCCTCGCGCATCTTCTCGATGTCGGCATCGGCGCCGTCGCCCAGTTCGTCCTGGATCGTACGCATCTGCTGCTGCAGGTAATAGTCGCGCTGCTGCTTGTCGATCTCCTGCTTCACGCGCTCCTGTATCTGGTTCTTCAGCTCGGCCAGCTGCTGTTCGCGGATCAGTATTTCGAGCAGCTTGCGGGCTCGGGCCAGCAGGCCGGGGGCCTCCAGCAACGACTGGCGGTCTTCGTCCGTAAGCTCCATGTTCGAGCAGATGAAATTGATGATGCCGCGCTTGGAGTCGATGTTCTTGATGGCGAAGGCCGCCTCCTTGGGCATCGACGGCGAAACGTTGATGATGTTGAGCGCCACGTCGCGGATCGAATCCACGAGGGCCTCGAACTCGATGCTCTTCAGGTCGGGCGTCGTATCGCGCAGGGCGGTCACCCGGGCCCGGAAATAGGGCTCGGTCGTTATGTATTCGCGTATTTCGATCTTCTCCAGGCCGTTCAGGATCACCGTGAGGTTCCCGTTGGGCATTTCGAGGATTTTGATGATGCGCGCTGCGGTGCCGACCTTGTACATGTCGTCCGGCGCGGGGTCTTCGACGTCGCTCTCGCGCTGCAACACGGCGCCCAGGATGCCGCCTTCGGCATTCACGGCACGTACGAGGCTGATGCTCTTGTCGCGTCCCACGGTGATCGGGGTGATCGCACCGGGGAAGAGCACCGAACTGCGCAGCGTAAGGATCGGGATGATCTCCGGCACTTCGACCTCCTCGGCAACCTCGTCGCCGCCGGTCACGATCGGAATCACGTGGTGTTTGCCGTCGAGCAGCTCGGGAAGCAGGCTCGCATCTTCGACTTCGATGGTTTCGATTATCTTATCTTTTTTACTCATAGTTTACAGATACAAATATATAATGGTGCAAAGGTAACGATTTTTTATAGATATTTATTTTATCTTTGACAGAATGTTAATAACTTTGCAGGCCAAATAACGAAGCAAAACATTCACACCTTTCCTTTATGCAAATCGCTGATAAATATTCGCCGCAGGAGATCGAACAGAAATGGTACGACTACTGGATCGACAACCGGCTGTTCCATTCGGAACCCGACGGACGCGAACCCTATACGATCGTCATCCCGCCGCCCAACGTGACCGGTATGCTCCACATGGGGCACATGCTCAACAACACGTTGCAGGACGTGCTGATCCGCCGTGCCCGCATGTCGGGCAAAAACGCCTGCTGGGTGCCTGGCATGGATCACGCGTCGATCGCCACGGAGGCGAAAGTCGTGGCGATGCTGCATGAAAAGGGCATCGAGAAGTCGTCGCTCACGCGCGAGGAATTCCTCGAATACGCCTGGGAGTGGAAGGAAAAATACGGCGGCATGATCCTCAGGCAGCTGCGCAAGCTGGGCGCCTCGTGCGACTGGGAGCGCACCTGCTTCACGATGGACGAACCCCGCACCGAGAGCGTCATCAAGGTATTCTGCGACCTTTACGAGAAAGGCAAGATCTACCGCGGCGTACGCATGGTCAACTGGGATCCCGCGGCGCAGACGGCGCTGTCGGACGAAGAGGTGGTATTCAAGGAGTCGCACGGCAAGCTCTACTACCTGCGCTACATGGTCGAAGGCTCGGACAAGGCGGTCATCGTCGCCACGACGCGCCCCGAAACGATCCTGGGCGACACGGCGCTGTGCGTCAACCCCAACGACCCGCGCTACGGCTGGCTGCCGGCCGGGGCGCGCGTCATCGTACCGCTGGTGAACCGCGCAATCCCCGTAATCCGCGACGAATACGTCGATATCGAGTTCGGTACGGGCGCGCTGAAAGTGACCCCGGCGCACGACGTGAACGATTACATGCTGGGCGAGAAATACAACCTCGAGGTGATCGACATCTTCAACGACGACGGCACGATCAACGACAAAGTGGGGCTGTACGTCGGCATGGATCGTTTCGACGTCCGCAGAAAGATCGAAGGCGACCTGGCGGAAGCCGGCCTGCTGGAGAAGACCGAGGATTATACCAACAACGTGGGCTATTCGGAGCGCACGGGCGTGGCCATCGAGCCGAAACTCTCGATGCAGTGGTTCCTCTCGATGGGGCAATTGGCCGAACCGGCGACGAAGGCCGTCATGGAGGACGCGATCCGCTTCGTGCCCGAAAAATACAAGAACACCTACCGCCACTGGATGGAGAACATCAAGGACTGGTGCATCTCGCGCCAGCTGTGGTGGGGCCAGCGCATTCCGGCCTGGTACCTGCCCCAAGGCGGCTTCGTGGTGGCCCCGACGGCCGGGGAGGCGCTCGAAAAGGCGCGTGCGAAAACCGGCGACGCCTCGTTGCAGCCGTCCGACCTCAGACAGGACGACGACGTGCTGGACACGTGGTTCTCGTCGTGGCTGTGGCCGATTTCGGTCTTCGACGGCATCCGCAACCCCGGCAACAGGGAGATCAGCTACTACTACCCCACCAACGACCTGGTGACGGGCCCCGACATCATCTTCTTCTGGGTGGCGCGCATGATCATGGCGGGTTACGAATACCGCGGCGAAAAACCTTTCGGAAACGTCTATTTCACGGGCATCGTCCGCGACAAGATCGGCCGCAAGATGTCCAAGCAGCTGGGCAACTCGCCCGACCCGCTCGACCTGATCGCCAAATACGGCGCCGACGGTATGCGCATGGCGATGCTCATCTCCTCGTCGGCAGGCAACGACGTGATGTTCGACGAGGCGCTCTGCGAACAGGGACGCAACTTCGGCAACAAGATATGGAACGCCTACCGCCTGGTGAACGGCTGGTCGGCGGACGGCAATGCCGCACAGGACGAGAACAACCGTCTGGCGGTCGCATGGTTCCGCCAGACGCTCGGCGTCGCTTTGCGCCAGATCGCCGACGATTTCGGTTGCTACCGCATTTCGGAGGCGTTCAAGACGACCTACAAGCTCTTCTGGGACGATTTCAGCGGCCTGTACCTCGAGATGGTGAAACCCGCCTACGGGCAGCCGATCGACGCGCCGACGTTCGAAGCCACGCGCACGTTCTTCGACTCCCTGATGCGCGTGCTGCACCCCTTCATGCCCTTCGTGACGGAAGAGATCTGGCAAGACCTCGCCCCGCGCAAAGAAGGCGAGTCGATCACCGTCGCCCCGATGCCCCAGCCAGACGAAATCGACGGACAGTTGCTGGCGCGGTTCGAGCTGGCCAGGGAGGTGATCTCCTCGGTGCGTAACGTCCGCAACCAGAAGAACCTGCCGCAGAAGGAAGCGCTGACGCTCAAGGTGATCGCCGACGAAAACTACCCGGCCGAGTACGCCCCCGTGATGCGGAAAATGGCCAACCTGACGGCCATCGAGACGGTGACGGAGAAAGACCCGGCGGCCGCAGCGTTCATCGTCAAGACGACGCAGTACTTCGTGCCGATGGCGGGCAAAATCGACGCCGAAGCGGAACGACGCAAACTGACGGACGAACTGTCCTACCAGGAAGGGTTCCTCGCGAGCGTAATGAAAAAGCTCTCGAACGAGCGTTTCATGCAGTCGGCCCCCGAGAAGGTGGTGGCCAACGAACGCGCCAAGCAGGCCGACGCCGAGGCCAAGATCGCGGCCATCAAGGCGCAACTGGAAGCCCTTTCGTAAAAAGGACGGACATGCCTTGTCCCGAATTCCTGCGGGGTTCGGGACAGGTACTTTCCACCGCGGCCATGCCGCAGACGAACCATACCCGCACCGCAGGGCCGGGTTTAACGACAACACGATTTGCCGACAATCACCATATATACCGACGGCTCGGCGCTCGGGAACCCCGGGCCGGGAGGCTACGGCGCGGTACTCCTTTCGGGACAGCACCGCAAGGAGCTGTCGCAGGGATTCCGCCTGACGACCAACAACCGCATGGAGCTCATGGCTGTCTGCGTGGCACTCGAGGCGCTCAAGTTCGACGGGTCGGACGTCACCGTGTACTCCGATTCGAAATACGTCGTGGACGCCGTGACGAAAGGCTGGCTCTTCAGCTGGGTGAAAAAGCGGTTCGCCGGTAAGAAAAACCCCGACCTGTGGATGCGCTTCCTGCGCGTGTACCGGCATCACAACGTCCGCTTCGTCTGGGTCAAGGGGCATGCCGACACCGTGGAGAACAATCGCTGCGACCAACTGGCGGTCGCTGCCGCCAACGACAAGGCGCATTTACTGGAAGATACGGGTTACGAACCCTGAAAAGGGGCGGACAGCATGTCTGCCCCTTCGTTTTTTTCGGTTCTAAACTCCCCGGAACTTCGCACTTTTAAGCCGGGAATTCCGAATTTCACATTATTATTCCTATCTTTGTCACGATTATCACATAAACTGCAAATAATCCGCCCGTAATGTTTAAAATATACATGAGGCTTCTGGGTTTCGCCCGACCCATCCGCAAATACGCCATCCCCTATTTCTTCTACTCGCTCTTCTACGCACTGTTCAATTCGCTCACGTTCCTGCTGATCATGCCGATCCTCAAGACGATGTTCGATGCGGATTACACGTTCGTATACGTGGAGAAACTCCCCCCGCTGGCGTTCAACCAGGAATACCTGACGGCGCTGTTCAACTTCACCTATTCGCACCTGTTCAACGAATACAACCCCGAAAACGTCCTGCTGCTGCTGGCCATCGTCACCATCTTCGTGAGCCTGCTGAGCAACCTGTTCCGCTACATGGGCGCATGGACGGTCGAGAACATGCGCACGCGCACCCTGCAGCGCATGCGCAACGAGATGTTCTCCAAAGTCGTGGACATGAACGTGGGCTATTTCAGCGACCAGCGCAAGGGCGACATCATCTCGAAAATCACCTCGGACGTCGGCGTGGTGCAGTTCTGCATCACCAACACCTTGCAGGTGGCTTTCCGCGAACCGTTCCTCATCATCGGCTATACGGTCATGATGGTCGCCATCTCGTGGGAGCTGGCACTCTTCTCGGTGCTTTTCCTGCCCGTCGTGGCACTGATCATCGGCAGCATCGTCAAGCGCCTGCGCCATCCCGCACGCACAAGCCAGCAGCGCATGGGCGAACTGGTCTCGACACTCGACGAATCGCTCTCGGGCATCAAGGTCATCAAGAGCTATAACGCCACGGAATACATCAAGCAGAAATACTACGCCATCAGCGCCGACCTGGCGCGCCTGACCCTCTCGATGGCCCGCCGGCAGCAGCTGGCCTCGCCGATGAGCGAGTTCCTCGGCATCACGGCCGTGGGCGTGATCCTCGTCTTCGGCGGTTCGCTCGTGGCCAAAGGCGTGCTCGACCCCGGCGGATTCATCGCCTTCATCGCCATCTTCTCGCAGATCACGCGCCCCGTGCGCACCTTCATCGACCAGTTCGCCAACATCAACCAGGGAATCGCCGCCGGAGAGCGCATCTTCTCGATCATCGACGCCCAGAGCGAAATCCAGGACAAGCCCGGGGCGATCGAACTCGACGGGCTGAAAGACAAGATCGAATTCCGGGACATCCACTTCTCGTACGACGGCAGCCGCGAGGTGATCGAAGGCATCTCGTTCGAGATCAAGCGCGGCGAGACCGTGGCCCTGGTAGGCCCTTCGGGCGGAGGCAAGTCGACCCTCAGCGAACTCATACCGCGTTTCTACGACGTGAAGGCGGGCGACATCCTGATCGACGGGGTCTCGGTGCGCGACTACACGCAGGACAGCCTGCGCGCCCACATGAGCGTCGTGGCACAGGACACCGTGCTTTTCAACGACACCATCGAAGGCAACATCGCCATGGGCAAGGCCGGGGCCACGCACGACGAGATCGTCGAGGCGGCCCGGATCGCCAATGCCGACTGCTTCATACAGGAAGCACCCGAAGGCTACCAGACCAACATCGGCGACCGGGGCGTCAAACTCTCGGGAGGCCAGCGCCAGCGGCTTTCGATCGCACGCGCCGTGCTGAAAAACCCCGAGATACTGATCCTCGACGAGGCCACCTCGGCCCTCGACACGGAGAGCGAAAAACTCGTGCAGGATGCCCTCAACAAGCTGCTCGTCGGCCGCACATCGGTGGTTATCGCCCACCGCCTGTCGACGATTCACAACGCCGACAAGATCATCGTCGTCGACCACGGCCGCGTGGCCGAGCAGGGCACCCACACCGAACTGCTCGCCAAGGGCGGCATCTACGCCAAGCTGATCGAATTGCAGTCGTTCGACTAAAAATGCCGGCATGTACCGATGAGAGGCGAGAAGGAGAAGATGCTGGCGGGCGAATGGTTCGACCCGCATGACGCGGAGCTGACGGCCGACCGCGACCGTGCCACGCGCCTGATGCATCGCCTCAACGTCGAATGCTGCGGCCACGGCGACGACTACCGCACCACACTCGGGGAATTGTGCCCCAACGTCCGCGGGTTCATCCGCGAACCTTTCCACTGCGACTACGGCTACAACATCCACATGGGCGAAGGTTCCTTCGTCAATTTCGACTGCGTTTTCCTCGACCTGGCACCGATACGCATCGGCTGCGGGACGCTCATAGGCCCCAAAGTGCAGCTGCTCACGGCGCACCATCCGTTCGACGCCGCGACACGCGGGACGGCCCTCGAAGCAGGCAAGCCCATCGTCATCGGCGACCACTGCTGGCTGGGCGGCGGAGTGATCGTATGCCCGGGCGTCACGATCGGCGACAGGGCGGTCGTCGGGGCCGGGTCGGTCGTCACACGAGATATCCCCGCGGATTCGGTCGCAGCAGGCAACCCTGCACGTATCATCCGCCCGCTCTAAATATCCCCAGACATCCCATTGCACCATGTTCACACCCGACACCCCTAATTTCCAATCCCTGATGCTCATGCTGGACGCCGCCCACATGGGTTGGTGGAAAGCGGATTTCCAGGCCGGCGAACTGCATGTCTCCGAATATATTGCCAAGCTGCTGGGGCTCGACGGCGACAAAGTCCGGATCGGGCAACTGACACACCTGGTTCGCGAAGACTACCGGATGCCGATCCACAACGAATTCATGGCGCTCAAGGTCGACAGCAAATTCGACAGGACGTTCCCGATCGAACTTCCCGAGGGCGAAGTCTGGCTCCACGCCCAGCTCGTCGGACGGCAGACCGACCCCGCAACGGGTACGCACCTTTTCGGCTACATGCAGCGCGTCCCCGTGCACGACCGGCGCGAAGCAGAAATCCTGACGCTCGAAAACAACTACCACACGGTCGTAAAGGAAAACAAGCATATGGACGTGCTGCTCGACCACCTGCCGATCGGATATTTCCGCATCCGGCTGCTTTACGACAGCGACGGACGCGCCATCGACTACCTTTTTCTCTCGGTCAACCGCGCGGCGCAGCAAATCGTGGGGATAGAACCGGACGCATATATAGGCAAGACGGCACGCGAGACCGGGCACCCCGTCGATGCCCATATCGACAAACTCGCGCACATCCGCCTCGGCAATTACAAGACCGACGAATGGTTCGCAAAAAAAACCAGGCGCCATTGCCGCAGTTTCCTGTACAATACGCCCAACGACGGAAGCGAGATTGTGATCCTGATCCTCGACATCACCGACGCCATAACGGCACACAAGGCACTGGACGAGCAGGAAAAACTGCTGCGCAACATCATCCAGAACGCCCCCGTCGGCATCGAGATCTACAACGACCGGGGACGGCTCATCGACATCAACACCTGCGACCTGGAGATGTTCGGGGTGAAAGATCCGGGCAAAATACGCGGGCTCAACCTGTTCGACAACCCTAATTTCCCGGAGGAGACGAAAATCCGCATCTAGCACGGCGAAAGTGCGGATTTCACCGCCCGTTACGAATTCGGAAAACTCGGCGGCTACTACGAAAGCACGCGCCCGGGGCATTTCGACTGGACGGGGCGCATACGCTGCCTGTACGACGACCGGGGCGAACTCACCCACTACCTGCTCATCAATATCGACAACACCGAGTTGCGGAAGATCCAGAACCGGGTTTCGGAGTTCGAAGCCCTGTTCCGCATCATCTCCGAATATGCCCAGGTAGGATATGCCAACTACAACCTCTACAACAAAGAGGGCTATGCGCAAAACGTATGGCTGCGCAACTACGGGGAGGCCGACTCGGCGCAGATCGTCGACGTGATCGGCAAATACCGCCACATCCACCCCGAAGACCGCAAGCCCCTGCTCGACCTGCTGACCCGCTTCTCCGCGGGTGAAGTGCAGTCGGCAACGGCCATCTGCCGCGTGCAGCACGACGACGGACGGAAAACATGGATCAAAACCCACCTCATCTGCCGGGACTACCGCCCCGGCGAACAGGTCATCGACATGCTGGGGATCAATTACGACATCACGGCACTCAAGCAGACCGAACAGGAGCTGATCGCCGCCAAGGAGCGCGCCGAAGAGTCCAACAAGCTCAAATCGGCCTTCCTGGCCAACATGAGCCACGAAATTCGCACGCCGCTCAACGCGATCGTAGGCTTTTCGGAACTGATGGCTACGGAGGCCGATCCCGACCAGCGCAAAGAATTCGCCGACCTGATCCTGGTAAATAACACCCTGTTGTTGCAAATCATCTCCGACGTACTCGACCTGGCCCGGATCGAATCGGGACGCATAGAGATCGTCCGTACGAAATTCGACGCCCGCGATTTATGCCGCGAGGTGGCCGAGACATTCCGCCTGCAAGTCGCCGAAGGGGTCGTCCTGCGGCTGGAAGACAGCCTGCCCCGGCTCCAGCTCGAGGATTACAAGCAGGGACTGCACCAGATACTCGGCAATTTCGTACGCAATGCCGTGAAATTCACGACAAAAGGTTCGATAACGATCGGGTTCTCGCAACGCCCCGGATGGGTACGGTTCTACGTCCGCGATACGGGCATCGGCATCCCCGAGGAGGAACGCGCCAAGATTTTCGACCGGTTCTACAAGGTCGACACCTTCACGCAGGGCACCGGGCTCGGGCTGCCGATCTGCAAGAACATCGCCGAACAGCTCGGCGGCCGTATCGGCGTCGATTCCGCCGTCGGCGCGGGGTCGTGCTTCTGGGTCGAAATCCCGGCCGGAAAATAGCCCGCTCCGGGCAGATGCCGCCACGGACGGAATAGGTGCAATTTTGCACGCTTTTCAAATCTTTTTTATATCTTTGCAAGTTGTCGGAAAAAGAGGAATCTTTCCGGCACTTCCGGCCATGCCGGCGTACGACCCCGAACGAAATAAAAAACACATATACCATGAAATTCAATGAGTATAAAGGCCTCGACCTGGCCCAGATAGCCGCCGACGTGCTCGGCGAATGGGACGCCCGCGACACATTCCACAAGAGCATCACCACGCGCGAGGGGCACCCCGCGTTCGTATTCTACGAAGGCCCCCCGTCGGCCAACGGGATGCCCGGCATCCACCATGTCATGGCCCGCACGATCAAGGACGTCTTTTGCCGCTACAAGACACAGCAAGGGTATCTCGTGCACCGCAAGGCGGGCTGGGACACGCACGGGCTTCCCGTGGAGCTGGGCGTCGAAAAGAAGCTCGGCATCACCAAGGAAGACATCGGCAAGAAGATCTCCATCGAGGAGTACAACCGCGCCTGCCGCGAGGCGGTGATGGAGTACACGGGCCTGTGGGAAGAACTCACGCGCAAAATGGGTTATTGGGTCAATATGGACGCCCCCTACATCACTTACGACAACAAATACATCGAAACCCTCTGGTGGCTTCTGAAACAGCTCTTCGACAAGGGGCTACTCTACAAAGGTTACACCATCCAGCCCTACTCGCCGGCCGCCGGCACGGGACTTTCGACCCACGAGCTGAACCAGCCGGGCTGCTACCGCGACGTGAAGGATACCACCTGCACGGCGCAGTTCAAAATCATCCGCGACGAGCGGAGCGAAAAACTCTTCGACGGAGCCGAAGGCGATCTCTACTTCCTGGCTTGGACCACCACGCCCTGGACACTGCCGTCGAATACCGCGCTGGCCGTAGGCCCCGAAATCGAATACGTGCGCGTCAAATGCCGCAATCCCTATACGGATGCCCCCCAGACTGTCATCCTGGCCAAAGAACTGCTGGGGTCGTATTTTACCCCCAAGATGGAGGGCAAGTTCGAAATCACTCCGGTCACCTACAAGGGTCCGGACTTCGAAGGCATCCGCTACGAACAGCTTATCCCCTGGGTGAAGCCTGCGGGCGATGCGTTCCGCGTCATCTTGGGCGACTACGTGACCACCTCTGACGGTACGGGTATCGTGCATATCGCCCCGACCTTCGGTGCGGACGACGACCGCGTGGCCCGCGCCGCAGGCATCGCACCGCTGTTCATGGTCGATAAGGCGGGCAAGAATCAGCCGATGGTCGATCGCAAGGGACGGTTCTTCCTGCTCGAAGAGCTCGACCCGACCTTCATACGCGACAACGTCGATACAGCGGCCTATTTGCAATGGGCTGGCCGTTACGTGAAAAACGCCTACGACGATTCACTGGCGGAGGATGCCACGACGCTCGACGTAGATATCTCGGTGATGCTCAAAGCCGAGAACAAGGTTTTCAAGATCGAAAAGCACACCCACTCCTACCCCCATTGCTGGCGTACGGACAAACCGGTGCTCTACTACCCGCTCGACTCCTGGTTCATCCGAACTACGGCGCTGCGCGACCGGATGATCGAACTCAACAAGACGATCCGCTGGAAGCCGGAATCGACCGGAACGGGACGCTTCGGCAAGTGGCTCGAAGGTCTGGTGGACTGGAACCTCTCGCGCTCGCGCTTCTGGGGTACGCCGCTGCCGATCTGGGCTACGGAGGATTACTCGGAGATGAAGTGCATCGGCTCGGTCGAAGAGCTCGTCGCCGAAATCGAAAAATCCGTCGCGGCAGGTCTGATGAAGGAGAATCCTTACAAGAACTTCAAGCCGGGCGACCTCTCCAAAGAGAACTACTCGACCGACCGGATCGACCTGCACCGTCCTTACGTGGACAATATCGTGCTGGTTTCGTCCAAAGGCGAACCGATGCGGCGCGAACCGGATCTGATCGACGTGTGGTTCGATTCGGGCGCCATGCCGTATGCCCAACTACACTACCCCTTCGAGCACGGCGGCGACTACTTCAAGAGCGTCTATCCGGCCGATTTCATCGCCGAAGGCGTCGATCAGACGCGCGGATGGTTCTTCACGCTGCACGCCATCGCCACGATGCTCTTCGACTCGGTAGCTTTCAAGAACATCATTTCGAACGGCCTGGTGCTCGACAAGAACGGCAACAAGATGTCGAAGCGCCTGGGCAACGCCGTCGATCCGTTCGAGGTGCTCGCCACCTACGGGCCCGACGCCACGCGTTGGTACATGATCTCCAACTCGCAGCCCTGGGACAACCTCAAGTTCGACCGGGACGGCGTGGACGAAGTGCGCCGCAAGTTCTTCGGCACGCTCTACAATACCTACTCGTTCTTCGCCCTCTACGCCAATGTGGACGGTTTTACGGGACAGGAGCCGGAAGTTCCGATGAGCGAACGCCCGGAGATCGACCGCTGGATCATCTCCCTGCTCAATACGCTGGTCCGGAACGTCACCGAATCGCTCGAGAATTACGATCCGACGCCGGCGGCCCGTATGATCCAGGAATTCGTATGCGAAAACCTGTCGAACTGGTACGTGCGCCTCAACCGCAAGCGGTTCTGGGGCGGCGGTCTGACACGCGACAAACTGGCGGCCTACCAGACGCTCTACACCTGTCTGGAAACCGTTTCGATGCTCTCCGCACCGTTCGCGCCGTTCATCTCCGACCGTATCTTCCGCGATCTGAACGCCGTAAGCGGCCGCCACACGGACGAGTCGGTACATCTTTCGACCTTCCCCGTCTGCGACTCCTCGCTCATCGACGGTGAATTGGAGCAGATGATGTCCATGGCCCAACAGGTTTCGTCGATGGTACTGGCCCTGCGCCGCAAGGTGAACATCAAAGTCCGCCAGCCGCTCACGAAGATACTCATTCCGGTCCTCGACGCCGACACCGCACGCCGCATCGAAGCCGTCAAGGGGCTCATTATGAGCGAAGTGAATGTCAAGGAAATAGAACTGATCGAAAATACGACGGGACTCATCACCAAGCGCATCAAGCCCAACTTCAAGACCCTCGGTCCCAAATACGGCAAACAGATGAAGCAGATCGCAGCTCTCGTAGCCGGGTTCTCACAAGATCAGATAGCCGCGATCGAAGCATCGGCGGAAACCCTGTTGGACATGGACGGCGAAAAAATCACCGTCACCCCTGCCGATTTCGAAATCACCTCGGAAGATATGCCGGGCTGGCTCGTAGCTACGGAGGGCAAGCTGACCGTAGCCCTCGATATCACGATCACCGACGACCTGCGTGCCGAAGGTATCGCCCGCGAGTTGATCAACCGTATCCAGAACATCCGCAAGGATTCGGGCTTCGAGGTGACGGACAAAATCCGCGTGGAGATCGAACAGCAAGAGTTCGTCCTTCCCGCGCTCAAATCCTTCGCCGACTACATCGCCTCGCAGACGCTGGCTGTCGAAATCGAAGGAGTGCCTTCTCCCAGCGGCGAATTCGTCGTGGAGTCGGAGGTAGATGAGCAACCGGTCCGTATCGCGGTAACCAAAATCTGACCGAAAAAAGGAGAACCTGCACGTTTCCGGCAAAAAATTTGGAAGTAACGGGAATATTGTTTAATTTAGTATAACATTATTACAAATAAAATATTGAAACTATGGCAGAAGCAGAAAAAACCCGATACAGTGACGCCGAATTGGAAGAGTTCAAACAGCTCATTCTCAAAAAACTGGAAACAGCACGTGCGGATTACGAACTCCTGCGCGCCACGATAACCCACACCGCATCGAACGATACGGAGGATACCTCGCCGACGTTCAAGGTGCTGGAGGAGGGAGCCACTACGCTCTCCAAAGAGGAGAGCGGCCGCCTGGCGGCCCATCAAATGAAATTCATCCGCAACCTCGAAATGGCACTCGTACGCATCGAGAACAAGACATACGGCATCTGCAAAACCACCGGCAAGCTGATCCCCAAGGAGCGGCTGATGAAAGTGCCTCACGCAACCGAGTGCATCGAGGCCAAAGAAGGACGGATTCACTAAAGGATTCACCCTCCGAACGAATGTTCTTTTCGTATGGTATGAAAAGAATCCGTTCGCCACGACCGGAGATAAAAATAGGAGCGTCCCAGATAGGACGCTCCTATTTTTATAAAAAACATCCCGCAACTAAGTGCGGCTGCAGGATGCTTCCCTGACGGAACAATAACACTTATGAATTGGAACTTCTCTATATTCATTCGCCGGCCACGCCGCTCCGATTTTTTTTCGTCGTGATCTCGATCACCCCTTTCGCTCCCTTCTCGCCATAATGTTCGACCGCCTGCTCTCCTTTCAATACCGTCATCGCGTCGATTCGGGAGGGATCCAGTTGCGAAAGGCGATCGGCAGAAATTTCCTCGCCATCCAATACTATTAAACCGACCTGCTTCAGAGAGCCATTCTCAATCGAAACCGAATCCACTCCAGCCGTATAAGTCGCCACCGTAACTTCCTCCAAAGGCTGCGCCGACGTAGCAATAGACTTAGACACGGAAGAGTGCCCCGAGGAGACGCCGGAAGGCTCCCTGACGACTGTCATCTTATTGCGTTTGCCAGATGCATCCGACGAATAAACAGCCAAAGTCGTACGTTCTCCGGATTCATTCGTCCCAAACTCGATCACACCGTCCCGCGCCCGCTCGCCATAACGGTCCAACAATTCAAAACCGGGTTGCAGAATCCGAACCCACAGAACCTTCCCCGCATCGATCGACTTCAAATAATCATCATCGACCTGCCGGCCGTTGATCAACACAAGCGGTCGGGCTCCATTGAGCGGACGGATCGCAAATCCGTTTCCCGTATCCTTGATCCGATAAAAACCAGGACCTTCCTGGAAAGAGTTTCCATGCTCAAAACTACACTCCAAACGGCCGAACTGCCGGGCACCTTCGGTCGTCGTCACATAAACCACGCCATCCGCCGCCGCCTCGCCGTAACGTTCGACAGCCCATTCATCCTTCAAGACCGACATCGATTCGATCTCCGCTTCATTCAAAGCCTTTACCTCGGCAACTGCGACTCTTCTGCCATCGAGCAGGAAGAGCATCGAACTCAAATCGTGACCGGAAACCACGAGCGAATCGTTCGGCACAGCAACTTCGGAAATCCGCACCTTGACCTGCCCGTCCACCGGAGTATTACCGGTCTGAACCGTACCGAACGACGGTCCCTCCGGTACGGATGCGACGACAGATTCACCTGCACCGGACTTCCGGGCCTCTTTTTCGGCCTGTTTCGCAGCATCACGAGTCGTCACAAGAATCGCTCCGACACGGGCGGCATCCCCGTAACGCTTGACTAATGCCGGGTTGCGAAATACATCCTCACTGGAGAAAATCTGTATGGTTTCGATCTTGCGGGCAGGAATCTTCTCCAGATCGGTGATGGACCCCACACGCCCGTCCACAGCTACCAACGGCAACATTCCGGGACGTACTCCCTGCACGTTCCGCAATTTCAATCCGCTCACCTTATAGGTATTTTTACCATCCACCGATCGGAAACTACCCTTCAGATAACGCATCGGATTGTTGTATTTATCATAAACGGTCACCTCGAAATCATCCTCACGCGAAGCCGTTTTGGAAACGACCTCGATCACCCCGTTCCGGGCCGATACGCCGTATCTGGCGACCGTCGCTTCGTCCGGCTCGGTTACGATCCGAACGGTTTCTATCTCGTGAACGATACCGGGAGTAGTAAAAAGGTAGATATTCGACACCTTGCCATTCCACAGTACCAATGGCCGGAATTCGAACGGCATCGAATGGCTTAACTCGATCCGCTGCACCCGGTAAGTATCGGGCACACCCGTCGGTTCGAAATCGCCCGTAATATAGTGATACAAATCGGAAGGCTTCTGTTTCTCTTCGATTGTCACACGTTCCGACTCCGGACGACTCGTATAGACGATCGCACCGTAACGACCCCGATCGCCGTAGCGTCTGCGTGCCTCGCCGGAGGTCATTCGGGTAGCCGTAGCGATACTCGACGGGGATATCGCGCCCAACTGTCTGTAATCAATCTCCTCACCGTCAAGCAGATACAAGCCCTCGTCCGACAGATCAATCCAGAAAGGAATGAGAGCAGCCCCGTCGCTCACCTCGACAGTCACCCACTCTTCCGCACCATCGACCGATTTATACCCGAGTCGTTCGAGTTTCCCGGCATCAGCAGTCAGCAACTTGGCAAACTCCTCTTTCATGTACGCATCGCGGCGGGCGACAAACTGTTCGGGCAACTCATCCCCTTCCCACACCAGGTAAAGCTCCAAATCCTCCGGATCCCACAGCGATGGATCGGCCGGTTTCCAAGACTGCGTATAAGGATAAATCTGAACCCCGATCGACAACACTCCGTTCGCCGCCCGCGTACCGTATCCCTTCAGTGCCTCCGGCCCTTTGACCATCCAAGCACCAATCATCTTCTGTTCCGGCAACCCCAAATAGGTATCCAGCGTTTCAGCCGACAATTCCTCGCCCCCGTCCATTATCAGAGGCGGATGTTCCGGATCGAAGCGGAAATCTGCCGGATCGCCATAAACCGCATACACTACCGGTTCATCGGATACGGGCAGATGGGTCAGAGCAAGCGACTCTTTCAAATGAAATTCCAAGGCAATGTCCGTCCCCATCGGAATTCCGAAGCGGCTACCGACTGATTTTACTTTCTGATCCGTCTCCCCTCCGACAAGGTAACAAACGATCGGCTTCTCCGTAACGATCGTAAAGCGGCCCTCCGCATCGGTCACAACCCGCCGGCCGCCGCTGCAAATAAACTCATAACCGGCCCAAGGCTTATCGTCCCGGCCAAATACGCGTCCGGTAAAGGTGTGCGCCCCCGATTCTGCCGTTTGCTTTTCGAGAGCGGTACGCTCGAGATTAGCGAGCAATTCGGCCATGGAGCCTTCGACCGGTGGCATTCCCCCTTCCGGTGTACCGACTGTGAGGCCGTCCGCACCAGCAGGAAGAGGCATTTCACCGTTTCCGGAATTTTTCGTAGTTTTGTCCTCCGGAAGAACATAGGAGGTCTGTGCGAAAGCGCCGAGCGCCAGGCACGCAAGCGGCAGGACATAGAGCGCCTTGGCCCTGGCCCACCTCGATGATCGTTTACGCAACATCATGGTAATTCGGTTTTTAAGGTTACTATGATTAAGGCTGTTGGCAATTGAGTACCACCTCCCGCCAACGGCCTTTTTTATCAACAGCATCTGATAATCTTTCGCATCGACCCCACAGCGGAGCACCTGCTCGTCGGCCTCGTACTCGTGCACGGCACGCAGTTCCACACGCAACAGCCACATCGCGGGGTTGAACCACTGCAAACACCCCAGCAAATCGACCAGCAGCAGGTCCCACGAATGGCCCAACCGCTGATGCGCCTGTTCATGCACGAGGATCGTCCCTCCGCCGCAGGCATAATCCTCCTCGGACATCACCACGTATCTCATCCAACTGAACGGAGCTCGAATCCGGTCCGACAACACCAAAACGCTCCCGTTTCCAAGCGGTATGCGCTGGCCGCGGCGCGTCATTCGCACAACCCGCACGATGTTGCATACGGTCCATCCCAACGTCGCAAATACCCCTGCAAAATAGATGATTCCGAGCAAAACGCCCCAGTCGAACGGTTCGGGAGCAGGCTCCGGCTCCTCTGTTATCATCAGGTCCCGGGTATCGTCGGGGATTCGGTTTTCGAATACCATGTCCCGCCGGAAATAATTTTCCGGAATCACGTCGATCCCAGCGGCGGATACCCCGGGCAACTCCTTCTCGACGGTAATTACGCACAAAGGCAGCAAAAACGACAGCAGTAACACTCCGCACAACAACACCCTGTTCATCCGATGCAGCGTATCGCGGCTCAACAACAACTTGTAAAACAGGTAGAAGACCGCCAGGCATCCCGCAGCCTTCAGACTGTAAAGCAGAAAGGTCGGCATAGGACTATCGTTTTTCGGTTTGACTTTCGATTTGCCGGATCAGGTCGCGCAGATCGTCCACGGAGATTTTCTCCTCCCGTACGAGCGACGAAACCACCCCGAGGTAGGAATTGTCGAAATACTTGCTCACCACGCCCTTCAGCGTCTTGCGGCTGAACTCCTCCTCGCTGACGAGCGGATAATACTGGTAGGTGCCGCCATAGGCTTTGTGTCCGACGTACCCTTTCGCCTCGAGGCCACGCACCATCGTCGATAACGTATTGAAATGAGGTTTCGGTTCGGGCCAGAGCGCAACCAGTTCGCGCACGAACAACGGGCCCCGCGTCCAGAAACAACGCATCAGCTCCTCTTCTCTGGGTGTCAGCTTTTCCATAGTCGATGTCGGTTAAAGTCGAACGAAACAGGACCTGCACAAACGGCAGCACAGCTCCGCATTGCCGGCTCCTGCACAAAAATCTTCTGAAACAAAGATAACTAAAAAAATTTCACATACAACTATTTTTTATAGTTTTCAAACTAAAAAATTTAGTTTTGCAGGAGAAACAGAGAGCAACCCGCTGTAAAACAACAAAAAAATAATAGACAAGATAAAAAATTCTTGTCTATTATCAGGATTAAGATATGGAAAAATCTTCCTATTCCTCGTCGCGGTGCAGCTTCTCTACGTAAATGGCATGCTGCATGGCGATACGCTTCGCAACCGAAGGTTTGGTGAAATACTGGCGGCGGCGAAGCTCCTTCAGGACACCCGTACGCTCGTATTTACGTTTGAATTTCTTGAGGGCCTTCTCGATGTTCTCGCCCTCTTTTACCGGCATGATAATCATAATTCGTTGCTTTTTTTATTGTTTTTTACTCTATTTTCCAATGGATCGTGTCTTGTATCGGGGCGGGACTCCATCCGGACGTCGCCGACTCCCCGTTCGGTATGTCTTTCGAGGCTTTTCGTACCGTAAACCGAAGATACGGGGCCAATCGCTCGGCCTCACGCGGGGTTAATATGTGCTCTTCAACCAACTCTTCGACGGTACTCCAACCTCCTTTCAATTGTCTTTTACTAAATAACTTCCTGAATACGGCGGGCGGCAAATAAGGATGCCCCTTGAGCGTACTCGGAGGTGCAAAGTTAATATCAATTTTTCGAATTTTGAAACTATCGCAATAAATTTGTTTCACGATCCGCTCGAAATTGGACTCCGTGACCTGTGGAACCTCGGCCAACTGATCCACGCTGTAAAATCCGCCGAGCCGCTCCCTGTATCGGATAATGGGCATGACGCTCTTCTCACCGATCCCGACTACCGAGCGTAAGGTCGCCGAATCGGCCCCGTTGAGCTCGATCAATCCGGAGCGAACGGGCTCCGGTTCCGGAAAAATTACATAGGGGAGCAAAAGATCGGCCACCGAATCGGCGATCATATAGCAAGCCCGAAAACCCGCTTCGTCCCGAAGACCGTCGTAAAGATCCCGATAACGGACAATGGCCTCGGCCTGACGGACGGAAAAACCGAGCGACGCGAGATAGGATGCGGACACCGTATCGATCCTGAATCGTTCGCGGGGCACGATCCTCCTCGGCTTCCGCGGGAGATACTCCCGATATTCCCGACGCGGAGAAGGTGTCAGCGCATACTCGCGCCCAATCCGAATATAGGGTTCCAGAATAAAATAGACCGAATCGGTCATGCCATAGCAGGTAGCCACATCCTCGGGGATCCGAAACACTTTGCCCGCTGCGCGGTACTTCAGCAGGCTGACCGCCATGCGGGACGAGAGTCCCAGCCGCCGCAGATCGGCATATTCCACCGTATTGGGATCGAACTCGAACAGCCTCACGGAGTCCGCCGCAACCGTCGCTTCCATCTCCGCCTCCACCCGGTCGGCGGATACCGCGCTCTTCCGCCGTTCGGCCAGGAGCAGCCCGGCAACGAACACTCCCGCCAGCAGGAGAAACACCACGAGCGCCCGGCGCTCACGCGTCTGGAAAAATCCGGCCATCCTCTACCACGCAGTTTTGTCGGACAACAACAACGTCCGGTAACGGTCAGAAGGCGATTCGAGCCGCTCACCCAAACCATATTCCACCCAACGTTCGTCCACCTTCCGAACGACTTCGGGCAGCGAAGTCACCACATTGGGAAAACGCGAAGGGTTGCCCGCAATTCCGGGCCGCTTGCTCCGGGCATCCACGCACAGCACACCGTCGCGGCACTCCACATCCCGCCGGGGATCGGTATTGGCTGCGGCGAGCCACAGCAGCTCGTCCGGGCGCATCGTCCGGGCGTGTCCGTCGAAAAGAACGGCATAACGAATCCCCCGGCACGGATTTCGGGCAAGGAAAGCGGCCAGATCCGGCTTCTGTTCCACCGCATCATCGGCAAAGAGCAGCAAGGCTCCCCACTTTCCGGCAAGTCCGTCCGCGACCTCGACCAGACCGGGTGTCAGCTCGAACCGCTCCGGCACCCGAACGGACTCCGCCGGAGCGGACGGATCGATCTCCGTCAGGTCGAACGCCAGTTTACCGCCGAACCCGGGCGTCGCGGTCGCATGGTCGAGTACGTCGTAAACTCCCTCGCTTACAATCAAATCGCGCGGGAACTCGGCCCGGCGCAACAAGGCGGCCAACCGGTCCGGATCATGCACGTCGCAATCCTCGCCCGTAATGACGAGGTATTTATTGAACATCATCTGCCCGGCCCCCCAAAGTCCCTGCGCTACTTTATGGGCTTGTCCCCGGTAGCGTCTGTCGATCGACACCACGGCCAAATTGTGCGCCGTACCGGAAACAGGCATCGTCAGCTCCTTCACTTCGGGCTGTACGGCCAGCCGGATCGGAGCCAGGAAAATCTTCTCGGTGGCCTTGGCGATATAGGCGTCCTCCTGCGGAGGAATGCCCACCAGCGTCGCAGGATAAACGGCATCGCGCCGCCGCGTGACGGCCATCACATGGAAGCGGGGATATTCATCGGTCAGCGAGTAAAAACCCGTATGGTCGCCGAAAGGCCCTTCCACCGTCTTTGGCTCCGACGGATCGACATACCCTTCGATCACGAAATCGCAGTCGGCCGGCACATAAATATCGTTGGTGATACACTTCACCAGTTTCACCGGGCGCCGGCGCAGAAACCCTGCCAGCAGGTATTCGTCCATGTTGTCCGGCATCGGAGCCGTCGCAGCATAAGTATAAGCCGGGTCGCCGCCCAGCGCTACCGACACGGGCATTCGCCGCCCGGCACGCCTGTAACCTTCGTAATGACGGGCTCCGGTCTTGTGCAGGTGCCAGTGCATGCCCGTCGTGCGGGCATCGAACAGTTGCAGCCGGTACATGCCCACGTTGCGGATTCCCGTTTCGGGATCGAGGGTGTGCACCAGCGGCAGCGTCACGAAGCGTCCGCCGTCGCACGGCCAGCACTTGAGCACCGGCAGCGCATCGAGCGACGCCTCCTCCCCCTGCAGCACGACCTGCTGACATTCGCCCCGCGACGACGAGGTACGCGGCAGCCAGCGCGACATCTCGGCCAGCAAAGGCAGCATCCGCAATTTATCCAGGAGCGAATTTTTCGGCGAGACGGCCTGCTGCAACAAATCATCGAGCCGTCGCGTCAGTTCGTCGAGCGACTCCACGCCGAGCGCCATCGCCATCCGACGATCGGAACCCATCATATTGGTCAGCACGGGAAACGGCGTCCCCGTCTGCTCGAACAACAGCGCCTTGCCGCCGTCCGGCTGCTTGGATATGCGGTCGGTAATTTCGGCGATCTCATACACCGGATCCACCGGCACGCTCACGCGCTGCAATTCGCCTTCCCGCTCCAGGCGGGCGATAAATTCACTCAGGTTGCGATACATAAATCCTTACATTGATTCTGCCCCGAAGTTCTCGAGGCATACAAAGTTAAAAAATAATCCGGCGAATCCGCCGGATTATCCCGATTATCGTTCCCGCCCGCAGAAGCGGCAAGCCGAAGCAACTACCGCAGGAACAGCAGCTCCCGGTACTTGGGCAGCGGCCACATCTGGTCGTCCACGATCTCCTCCAGGCGATCCACGTGTTTGCGGATCTGGTCGAAATAGACCGCCACCGTATCGTGGTACGCGAGCGCCTTCTCCCGCTGATCCTCGATCTTGTTGGCCACCTTGCGGGCTTCGATCATATCGTGGGTCAGTTGCTGGATCAGAGCCGTATGCTGCTGAATACGTTTGATGAGTTCGACATCGGCCGAAGCGTCGAGCCCCTGTCCGATTTGCGAAATCTTATAGACCTTATCCAGCAGCAGAGCTTCGTAACGCGAAGCGATCGGCACGATGTGGTTCATCGTCAGGTCGCCCAACACGCGGCCTTCGATCTGAATCTTTTTGGTATAGGTTTCCCACTTCACTTCGGTTCGGGCTTCGAGCTCCACCTTCGAGAGCACGCCCATGCGGGCGAACATCTCGACCGACGAAGGATCGAGGTAGCGGTCGAATACGCGCGGGGCGCAGGTCTCGCAATCGAGCCCCCGGCGTGCCGCTTCGGTCCGCCACTCCTCCGAATAGCCGTTGCCGTCGAAACGGATCGCCCGCGAAGAGCGGATCATACTCTTGAGCTCCTCGTAAATCGCCTTTTCCTTCCTGACTCCGGCCTCGATACGCGCATCCACGCGCTCGCGGAACGCCGTAAACTCGTCCGCCACTGCGGTATTGAGCACGATCATCGCCTCGGCGCAATTGTCCGAAGAACCGACGGCACGCAACTCGAAACGGTTGCCGGTAAACGCGAAAGCCGAAGTGCGGTTGCGGTCGGTATTGTCCCGCAACAAAGCCGGAATATGCGAAATGCCGCTCATCTTGAAAACGTTCTTGGCATTGAAGCGGATCGCCGAATCGCTGCGGCTGGCCTCGAGTTTATCCAGCACGGCCGAAACCTGCGTACCGAGGAAGGTCGAAATAATCGCCGGAGGCGCTTCGTTGGCCCCCAGGCGGTGGGAGTTGGTGGCGCTCATGATGGCCGCCTTCAGCAGGCCGTTATGCTTGTGCACGGCCGAAATCACATTCACCAGGAAGGTAATGAACTGCAAATTCTCCGATGCGGTTTTACCCGGACTGAGCAGATTGACGCCCGTATCGGTTCCCAGCGACCAGTTGTTGTGTTTGCCCGAACCGTTGATTCCCTTGAAAGGTTTTTCATGCAGCAACACCCGGAAATTATGACGGCGGGCGATCTTGTCCATGATGGTCATCAACAGCTGGTTGTGGTCGTTGGCCAGGTTGCACTCCTCGTACACGGGAGCCAGTTCGAACTGATTGGGAGCCACCTCGTTGTGACGGGTCTTGACCGGAATGCCCAGCTTCAGGCATTCGTATTCGAGATCGGCCATGAAAGCGATGACCCGCGTGGGGATCGCGCCGAAATAGTGATCTTCCAACTGCTGGTTCTTGGCCGATTCATGCCCCATCAGCGTACGCCCGGTGA
>OHGT01000448.1_pt1 | contig 30397 bp, 25 predicted proteins | sample 1567861 | NCBI WGS metagenome assembly OHGT01 (sample SAMEA3879533, study PRJEB24766) | human gut metagenome | biome: human-associated habitat; feature: feces | place: USA | collected 1985/1987 | reverse complement strand
ACCTGTGAAGCCCCTCTAAAAACCAGTTTAAAATAGCCTCTTTTTCCCGTAGCATTTTATCTAATAATGCCCCGTCACGGCGTTCTCGTTCTATCGTATTTGTACACGGCACTACACACAATCTTTCAAATAAATGACCGCCCTTATCATCCGTAAACATTGGGAGATTATTACAAGCAATAATGATCCCTCCGGGATATATAAAATTAAACGGCTGCTTACCTTTTCTTTCAAACGAAACCGCATCACCACCTGTTAATTGCTTAAAAATCGAACTGTCCTTAATTTCACTACTTGTTTGATCTCCAATGCTTATAATGCGGCTACCAGGAACACTCCCCAAAGCAAATTTTGAAGCTTCATTCATATTTTGAATCGGAATATTGACTGTTTTCCCTTCTCCTAACAACTCACTCAATAATTTTATAAATTGAGTTTTCCCAGTATTTCCCAACAATGACCACAGCACTAAACACAACTTGGTTCTATATACCCCTACATTAGATAATAATAGCCCTCCATATTCTTGTAGAACTGCTTTTTTACTTTCATCAATCACACCGTCTCTGTCTTTGCACAAATCATTCATGTACTTATCGAAAACTGGACGACATCGATTGTCTGGTTGATATTCACATGTAAGTTGAATTGTACTGTATATTCTTGGTGTATGGCGCTCTAATTGCTTTGTTTGTAGATTGTAAAGCCCATTTTTCATGTTAATATATTTTTCTTCCCTATCTAACTCTGTAAAGCTGCATATATTTCGATTCTGGCATAAGAGTATGTTATATACATTATTCAACAAATTATCACTAACAAGACTCATAGGAATATATTTCAGTATGTATGACTTTACTTTGTTACGGTTACATCTTTTATATACTCCGTTTTCATATATGTAAAAATCGTCCTTTTCTTCATCCGGACGCCGTACAATCAAATAATCTAGCCCCTTGCTGATACTGTCCGCCAATATTCCAGCATTAACTCTCTGTGCCTGACTATCACCTTTCCCTACAGTAAACAACCACGGTGCATACAATTCCTCCGCTTCATTTACTATCCTTTTCAAATCTTCCTTTGTGTGCCCTTCCTTTTGTAAATAATCTGTGACATCTCCTTTTGCTGCGTGTGAAGTAATTGCCCATTTTATTGAATGTGCATAATGCTTCAAATCTCTCACGATTTCGTCTTTGAGTTCAATCCCCGGCTGATCATTATCTGGAAGAATGATAACTTTCGCTCCTGTGAAATAAGGTGCATATTCTTTTTTCCAATCTCGCACACCCCCAGCTGTCGTTGCAGTATATCCTAACATCCTTAGCGTATCAGCATCTTTTTCCCCTTCAACAATATACACTGGATAACCAGATTGCACTGCTTTCACTAGTTCTGGCAATCTGTATAATGTAGCGCATTCCTTTGGTTTACAGTACTGATACGTATCCTTTTCTTGATCTACAGTAATATACCTAATTGTTTTCCCTTCAAATCGAATCTTTGAATAAAGATATTCGCCTGTAATACCTCTATAATTATATATAGCTTCTATCTTTCTTTTCTGCCCATATTCTAAACGATCACGCCAATTCGGTAGTAAATGATTGCCAATGTCTTTAAATGTCAGCCCGACAGCTTCCAAAATATTTTTGGTATCGCACCCTGCATGACAACATAATAGCAATGTGTTATTTTTCTCCGATATTGTCAGACTCGCTTTTTTATCCTCATGTACTGGACATTTACACTGATAGGAATTGCCACTTGTTCGTTTCGCACCTTCAAAGCGCCCTGCTAATTCTTGTAATGTCATTTCTAGTGTTCGTCCTTTCTGTTCATGTCCTGCTGCCCTTCTGGCATCTTTAGCACTCTCTTTGCGCTTCTGGTAGCTGCAAACGTGTTTCTTGCTCTCGCGTCCATTGTCCGACAGAATTCTACAATCTCCTGCCGGTTCTTTGGTTTCCAGTATCCTTTCCCTGATCCGCTACAGATCACTGCGCCGTGGTTACGTTCATAAGCGATCTTCTGCTGTAGCTCTCTGGCTGAACTGCATCCGCTACGCTTCACAAGCTCTGCTGTGGTTATTGCGTTCTCTTTGCCTACTGGCAGCAGGCTTTCAATCTGGAATTCTGTCTTGCCGGACTTCTTTCCATGCACTCGGTTATTTTGGTTTTTCTGCATTAGTTTACTCCTGTCAATGAATTGAAATACTGATCTACTTTTACTCTGTCCCATAAAACACGCCGTCCTATCCGAACTTTTGCGCCAATCTCTTCTCCTAACTTCATGGCACTGTTGCGGCCTAAATTCGTGTAAGCTCTTAACTCTTCTGTATCCATCAGTCTGGATTCTCCCATAATAGGTATTGATGCACGATTTTTCATAGTAGTTTCCTTTCCAAAAATTTGTTTGATTTACAATTCTAAAATTTCAGCCACATCAACGCCAAGTGCTTTTGCAATTTTCCCGGCTGTTTCCGGTCTTAGCTCTTTGCCGCTAATAATCCGGCATAATGTACCTTTCGGAATTCCTGCGGCAACCAGATCTTTTTGCCCCATACAAGCTCTTGCTCGTGCAAGTTCATATTTTTCCCTGTTAAGTTTCATTTTTCTTCTCCTTTTAGTACTTTATAGTTCTTATTATGGAACTTATTAGTTCTATCTGCATTATATAGAACTATTTAGTACTTGTCAATCATAAAAAAGAATCTTTTAGTACTGTTCATAACTCATAAAATATGCTAAAATAATCTATATAGAGGAGGTGATTTGATTGGGTATCGGGAAAAACATTAAAGCTTTTCGGTTAAAAAAGGGACTTAGTCAAAAAAAACTAGGGGAACTTTCTAATATAAATCCTGCTCAAATTAGAAGATATGAATTAGAAGGGGCAAATTCGACACCAAAACTCGAAACCCTTCGGAAGATATCTAATGCTTTAGAGGTTCCTATTTGGGAATTATTAGATATGTCGAAACAGGATGCTCTACTTTTTTACAATAATCACACGCCTTACGATACTGATAGTATAACAAAGGCTTTTGAGGAAGATATTTTGTCTGAAAATAATTTCAAAAGAATAACGAAAGCGTATAAACTTCTTAATAGCAAAGGAAAATATGAGGCTATGAAGCAAATTGTTTTGCTATCCAAAATACCTGAATATCAAAAAAATGACGAATAAAAGCAAAAAGCACTCCCCCGGATCGAGTGCTTTCATTTTGCATTTTCCCATTTTGGACTTTTTTGGTACTTTCCCATTTCCATCAAATTTCTGATTTCGGGAAGATAGTTGAAATATAGCGTATTTACTGGACTTTTTACACCGTAACTATACAAAGCATCCAAAATCAATAATTACATTGTGAAAATATTGTAAACTCATCCCTGTTTATAGTATACTGTATCAGAAAAGGGTAAAACTTCTGTTTTCCCTTCTTGTCACACGTAATACTAAATTGATAGAGGAATGAAATCATGAAAATTGGATTTGATAACGAAAAGTATTTAAAAATGCAGTCAGAGCATATCCGCGAACGTATCAATCAGTTTGATAACAAACTGTATCTCGAGTTCGGCGGAAAACTGTTCGACGACTACCACGCTTCCCGCGTTCTTCCGGGATTTGAGCCTGACAGCAAGCTCCGCCTTTTAAAACAGCTCAGTGACCAGGCAGAGATTGTCATTGTCATCAGCGCAAAGGATATCGAGAAAAATAAAGTCCGCGGCGATCTTGGTATCACTTATGATTCTGACGTACTCCGTCTGATGGATTCTTACCGCGACAACGGTCTGTATGTGGGCAGTGTCGTAATCACACAATACTCCGGTCAGGAAAGCGCCTCTTTATTCCGCCACCGTCTGGAAAATATGGGAATCCGTGTATACCAGCACTACTGTATCAACGGCTACCCTTCCAATATCCCGCTGATCGTCAGTGATGAAGGATACGGTAAAAATGACTATATCGAAACTTCCCGTCCGCTTGTCATCATCACAGCCCCGGGTCCTGGAAGCGGAAAAATGGCAACCTGTCTGTCTCAGTTATATCATGAGCACAAACGCGGGATTCATGCAGGATATGCCAAATTTGAGACATTCCCGATCTGGAATCTGCCGCTGAAGCATCCGGTAAATCTGGCGTATGAAGCGGCTACAGCAGACCTCAACGATGTCAATATGATCGACCCGTTCCATCTGGAGGCCTACGGAAAGACAACCGTCAACTACAACCGTGATGTTGAGATCTTCCCGGTACTGAATGCAATCTTTGAGGGCATCTACGGAAGCAGCCCCTATAAATCCCCCACCGATATGGGTGTAAATATGGCTGGAAACTGTATCTGTGACGATGCTGTATGCTGTGAAGCATCCCGCCAGGAGATCGTTCGCCGTTACTATGATTCCCTCAACGCTCTTCTGAAAGGAAACAGTCCGGAAGAAGAAGCACAGAAAATCGAGCTGCTGATGAATCAGGCCAATGTGACGATCGAAGACCGCCACGTTGTTGCAGCTGCCTTAAAACGTGCGGAAGAGACACATACGCCTGCTGCTGCTCTGGAACTGGATGACGGACGTATCATCACCGGAAAGACCACGAATCTTCTCGGTGCCTCCGCTGCCCTTCTTCTGAATGTGATCAAAGAACTGGCCGGGTTGAAACACGAGCTGCATATTATTTCACCGGAATCGATCGAGCCGATTCAGAAACTGAAAGTGGACTATCTGAAAAGCAAAAACCCGAGACTTCATACTGATGAAGTACTCATCGCACTTTCCGCAAGCGCTGCCACCAACCCGGATGCCAGACTTGCACTTCAGCAGCTTTCAAAATTAAACGGATGTCAGGCTCATACTTCAGTCATGCTGTCTGATGTTGATATCCGCACCTTCAAACGTCTCGGCGTCCAGCTTACATGTGAAGCTGTCTATGAGACCGGATATAATTACCATTAAAAGCGATCCTCTCCTGATGGGAGAGGATTTTTTTAATAAAAGAGGAAATATTTATTGTTCATAAAAAAGTACTTGTATTTTTTCGCAAAAAGAGAGTATACTCTTTTTTTAATATTTTTATTCACATCATATGAGGAGGATCACTATGGCAGTAAAATATGTATTTGTGACCGGTGGAGTTGTTTCAGGACTAGGAAAAGGGATTACAGCCGCATCACTCGGCAGGCTTTTGAAAGCCCGCGGATATACGGTGACCATGCAGAAATTCGACCCTTACATCAATATTGATCCGGGAACCATGAATCCGGTACAGCATGGTGAAGTCTTCGTTACCGATGACGGTGCAGAAACAGACTTGGATTTGGGACATTATGAACGTTTTATCGATGAAAATCTGACAAAAAATTCCAATGTCACAACCGGAAAGATTTATTGGTCTGTCTTACAGAAGGAACGAAGAGGTGATTTCGGCGGCGGAACCGTGCAGGTTATCCCACACATCACCAATGAGATCAAAAGCAGATTTTACCGAAATCCTTCTGCTGAAAATACAGAAATCGCGATCATTGAAGTGGGCGGAACTGTCGGTGATATCGAAAGCCAGCCTTTCCTGGAATCCATTCGTCAGTTTCAGCATGAAAAAGGACGTGATAACGTCATTTTGATCCATGTAACCTTAATTCCATACCTGAGAGCCTCTCAGGAAATGAAAACAAAACCTACACAGGCCAGTGTCAAAGAACTTCAGGGCATGGGAATCCAGCCGGATATTATCGTATGCCGTTCCGAACATCCGCTGGATAACGGAATCAAAGACAAGATTTCCCTGTTTTGTAACCTTCCGGCAGATCACGTTCTTCAGAATCTGGATGTGGATTATTTATACGAAGCACCTCTGGCAATGGAAAAAGAAAACCTTGCACAGGTTGTATGCGAATGTCTCCATCTGGACTGTCCAAAACCGGATTTAAGTGACTGGGAAACTATGGTAGACAATCTAAGACACCCGGTTTCCAAAGTCCGCATCGCACTGGTCGGAAAATATGTTCAGCTGCACGATGCCTATATCAGCGTGGTAGAAGCTTTAAAACACGGCGGAATCTACAGCCACACGACTGTTGAGATCAAATGGGTGGATGCCGAGACAGTGACTCCTGAAACCGCAGATGAGATTTTTAAGGATGTAACAGGAATCCTGGTTCCCGGCGGATTTGGTCACCGCGGTGTGGAAGGCAAGATCGAAGCCATCCGCTACGCCCGCACACACAAAATTCCGTTCCTCGGTATCTGTCTTGGAATGCAGCTTGCGATCGTAGAATTTGCCCGCAATGTGATCGGTTTCCACGATGCACACAGTCTGGAACTAAATCCATCCACTACACATCCGGTGATCCACATCATGCAGGATCAGATCGGTATCGAAGATATCGGCGGAACACTTCGCCTGGGTGCTTATCCATGTATTCTGGACAAAACTTCCAAAGCATATGAGGTCTACCAGAAAGAAGAAATTCAGGAACGCCACAGACATCGCTATGAAGTCAACAATGATTACCGTGAAGTTCTGACCGAAAACGGCATGAATCTGTGTGGCCTTTCTCCGGACGGCAAGATCGTTGAAATGGCAGAGATCAAAGATCATCCGTGGTTTATCGCAACACAGGCGCATCCGGAATTAAAATCCCGTCCGAACAAACCACATCCACTGTTCAAAGGATTTGTGGAAGCTGCGGCGGCACTTGACAAACACTAATATATACAGACTGATCTCTTCCTGAAGTTTCATACCAGGATACAACCCGATTTCCCAAATGGTTCCGATTCCTGTTGTTTCCAGAACAAGGTACACATAATACAGAAAAATAAAAACCCAGATCATATGTATAAAATTAGTTCTCCGATGAAATCCTTTCGTTTGAATCAGGACATACAGCATACATGGCAGCAGAATACAAAATAACGGATACAGTACAAAAATCATATTTTGCATAATAGGGCGACTCCTTTCACTATCAATATGTATCCAGATGGGTATACTCATTCAGGCATCCCGTAATACATAACTGCGGTGGGCGGACTTTGTCCGACAATGTATACTGTATCAGATAAGTTTTAAAAATCGAAAAAAAGATTCTTAAGCTTTTCTGAAATGATGCTGATTTTATTTTTTTGATTGTCTACTTGACGGGGAGCGGTTCATACTAATGTCAACTTTTTATTCCACCTTCATATTCTCTTCAAAAACATGATCATATTTGTTTTTTATGGACTGCTTTGATTTGGATCATAATATAAATCATGTTTTCCATAAGAGAAATGATTCTTTAACTTTCATGAAATTTCAAAAAGCGCCGCGAAGCAGATTCTTCCATCTGCCTCGCAGCGCTTCTTTCTATCTTCCATTTTACTTTTCTGCTTTTTTAGCCTTTCTCACAAGCCCATGCTTCACAATCCTCACCGCTCCCCATGCAGCAAACGCCCCCACAACAGCTCCACCAAGCACATCCGTCGGATAATGCACGCCCACATACAACCTGGAAAGTGAGATCAGCACTGCCAGAATTACAAGCGGAATCCCCCACTTTCTCTCCAAAAACGGATACATCGCCAACGCTGCTCCAATAGAGGCACAGGTATGTCCGGAAGGAAATGAAAAATCTGACTGCGGCTCGATCAAAAGCTTCAGTCCTTCCACCACTTCATACGGGCGGATTCTTGCAATGATGTTTTTGAGTGCCACGTTTGTGATCAATGCCCCGATCGCCAGTGCCGCCAAAGCGGCAATTCCTGCTTTTCTTGTCTTTTTCGGAATCAGAAGTACGATTCCCAAGATAATCCAGAACCATCCTGCATCCCCCAGATGTGTGATCGTCTTCCAGAATCCGTCCATCCACACCTGTCTGATATGCTCCTGAATAAACAGCAACGCCTGTCCATCCCATTGTAAAATTGCTTCCATTCGCCTCTCCTTCTCCTATACCAAATCCTGTTCTTCAAATAGCGCATCCACAACTGCTTCATACAGTTTCAACTTTTCTGCTTTTTTAATTTTCTTGGCATACTTCTCATACTGCATGAACAACGGCGCCATATAAAACCACAGCTCTTTCATCTTGAAGAGTACTGTTTTCTCCCCAAAAAGAACTTCCTGATATTCCCGGTAAAGTTCATCATGAAATGCCCGGATCCTGTCTTTTTCAATCGGTATGCCTTGTCTGATCTTCCGAATCAGCCCCGGATTTTTCAGAATTCCTCTTCCGATCATCACAGATGGCACCTCCGGGAAACGGTTACAGATCGTTTCATATTCCTCTTTCGTGCAAATATCCCCATTGTAACAGAGTGGATTTTTACTGTTTTTGACCGCATATTCAAACATTTCCAGATTCGGAGTGTTCTTATAGAAATCTGTCTGGATCCGCGGATGAATGATCAACTCCTCCATTGGATACTGATTGTAAATTTCCAGAAGCCGGATCCATTCTTCCGGACTCTCCTTGCCAATCCGCGTCTTAACTGAAATACGGATCGGTGTCTCGTTAAAAATCTCTTCTAAAAATGCATTCAATCTGTCCGGCTCTGCCAGAAATCCGGACCCTCTTCCTTTGCTCACCACGGTTTTTGACGGACATCCCAGATTCAGATTGACTTCCTCATACCCGTATTCCCCCAGCCTTTCTGCCGTCTTTATAAAATCCTCCGCCGAATTGGTCAAAATCTGAGGAATCGCACACATCCCCTGATTGTGCATGGGTAAGATATCGTTCTTTTCCCTGGAACTGAGCTTTCCTTTCTGATTCGGTTTAATAAACGGAATAAAATATTTGTCAATTCCTCCAAAATAGTGTTCATAAGCCTTTCTATACACATATCCGCTGATTCCTTCGAGCGGTGCAAAATAAAATTTTTCCACAACATTCTCCTGATTCTTTTTTGTTTCGCTCCATTATAGCATATATTCTTTTATTTGACACCCATCTGTCAAAAACGGACTCCGAAGAGTCCGCTTCATTTTCACAATATTACATTAATTTTGTATCTTCCAGTTTTTCTATAAACAATTCGTTCAGGCGAATCACCGGTTTTCGAAGCACCAGTCCCAAAAACAGGGATGCCAGAAGGAACAGACACATGATTCCCAATTCTGCCCAGTACGTATACTGATAGAATCCGGCAACACATTCCCGCATAGCTGTCATACTGTGCGTAAATGGAAGAAACGGGTAAATCTTCTGGAAGATTTCCGGCGCCACTTCGATCGGGAACGTGCCTCCTGATCCTGCCACCTGCATGACCAGAAGAACCACACAGATTGCTTTTCCTACATCTCCAAATGATACCGTGAACGTATAAATAATATTCACATATACTACACTGCTTACCCAGCCTGCCAGAAGGAACAAAAACGGATGCTCACACTGGATTCCAAGGAAATACAGATCTCCCAGACAGATCAGGCCGCTCTGAATCAGTCCCAGCACGAGGAACAGCAGGTATCTGCCCAGATAGATCTGATGCGGCTTCAATGGCGCAAGCGCTCTTTTTAAATTTTCCGAAGCTGTCACTTTCATCATTGCCACCAGGATGATCCCGCCTACCCAGATAGAGAGTGTAGAATAGAACGGCGCCATGGCTGATCCATAATTTTCTACCGGATACAAGGCTTTTGTCTGCATTCTTACCGGCGCAGACACAAAACTGCTGATTACTTCCGGGCTGCTTCCAAGCACATTTTTTAATGTCTCCACATTTCCGTCCTGTGCTGCCGTATCCAGCTTTTCTGCTGCCTGGTTTACCTTTTCTGCCGTCTCTGTCAAAAGGGAAGCAGATGTATCCAGTGTTGTTTTCATCTTCTCCAGACCGGATCCTGCATCCTTCGCCAGTTTTTCCATATCTTCGACTCCATTGTCCATACTGGTGAACAAGGACTGCACCGCACTGCTGGTATCCCCCAGTGTGCCAAACATGGTATCGATCTGTGTTTTTACGTTGTTTTCATAATCCGAACGGATCCCCGAGATTTGCTGAGAACCCTGCTTCACCAGCTGATCCAGCTGTACCTGATAGTTTCCCGCATCACTTGCAGTCTCCGTAATCTTTGCCGCCGCTTCATTTAATTTATCCCTTACCGCTTCCTGATGGGCAATGGATTCATTCAGGTTTCCGATGATCGGCTGGAGCAGATCTGAAGCAAGCGGAAAGGAATCTGCCAGCTGCTGCACACTGTCCCGAAATCCCGTATAGCGGTCAATCATAACCTGTACTTCAGATGCCACGCTGTTGAGTGCCCCTGCTGTTACTCCCGCATCCGTGGATATCGAAGAAAATGCATTGTTGATCTGTCCGGATATGGCATCATAGCACTGACTTCCCTGTGCCAGTACCTGATTGACACTCTCTGTTGTTCCCGACACTGCGCTTCTTAATGAGTCAACAGAATTTCCGGTCTCATTCAGAAGTGACAGATTTGTTTCCGTATTCTGCCCCGCTTTATTTAAAATATCTGCAGTGGCATCCAGCATCTGCTGCATGGAAACCGTCATGTTCGAAAATGCCTTCACCGTACCGGCTGTTGAATCCAGATCCGATCCGATCTTCCGGATATTTTCTGTCAGATTCTGTGCTGCTGCCTGTGCGCCGTCACTGCTGGTCACTTCTGAGATTGTATCCAGAAGATCCAGTCCCACCTGCGCCGCTGTTTTTACAAAAATCTCATCGATCTGCTGCTGTACGGCACTTGCTCCCTTGTCAGTCACTTTTGGAGCAATGGCATTTTCTTTTTCATTGATATAATATATAATATCGGAATGTGTCATCTCCTCCGAAAACAGGCTCATCATATCCTGACTGAAACTTTTCGGAATTACGATCGCGGCATAGTATTTTCCCGATTTGACACCTTCTACTGCATCCTTTTTCCCTGTAAACGTCCAGTCCAGCTGGTCATTTTCTCTGAGACTTGAGATTACAGTATCTCCGATATTGATCTGGAGAGGAAGGATTTCTCCTTCATACCCTTCATCCGTATTTGCAACCGCCACCTTCAGACCATTTGTATTGGAATATGGATCCCAGCTTGCAGCAATATTGAACCATGCATAAAGAGACGGAACAACGCACAAGCCGAGCACTACGATCATTGCGATCACATTTTTTTTGATATGTGAAATATCATAAAGAAAAACTTGCCCTATCTTCTTCATGCTTCTTCCTCCTCTTGTTCTTTCCGTTTTCTCAGTGTCTCTAACAATTCCTCCTGAGACATCCGACTCACCTTCAATCTCCGTTTCAGACTTTCATGGAGATATTCCACACAAATCAGATAAAGCGCGATCACAATGATCGATGTGATCCACAACACCAGAAATACCATTTTGGAACTGATACTGAACATCAGAATCAAAAAGATCAGCGGAATGATCAAGATCGCCGCAAATCCTCTGCGGATCCGTTTCTTATAATTTCTCTCAAACCGTTCTGCCCTCTGGTACATCTCTTCCCGGAATGTTTTCTTGTCTGCCAGCGCACTCACAACTGCTGTCATACGGAATCTCTCTTTTGTCAGACCTTCCTCCTCACAGATCATCAGCTCAGTCTCTCCCAGTTTCTGGTCAAACATATGGTTCAGATTCAAAAGCCATGGACGTATGACAACTCCGATCAAAAGCGCAATCGGAACATACACTGCAAGACACAACAAATTCTCTGCATAATGGAATCCATATATTCCTGCTACCGCTTCTCTCATCGCATTGATTCCGTATGTAAAAGGAAGCAGCGGATGCAGCTTCTGGAAAAACGCCGGTGTCATCTCGATCGGATAGGTTCCTGCAGAACCCGGAATCTGAATGATGACCAGAATTACACTGACTGCCTTTCCAATGTGTTTGAATGTAATAGAAAGCGCATAAATAATATTCACATATACAAAGGAAGTGAACAATCCTGCGAAAATAAATGCCGCAGGTGACTTGCACTGGACTCCTAACAATAGCAGATCTCCCACACAGATGATCAGCGACTGTATCAGTCCCATCACCACATATAGCATCCATCTTCCGAAATAAGACTGAACTGCTGTAAACTTCGGCACGACTTCATCTTTATCAGACTCCAGTTTGAAAATTGCGATCAACACAATCCCCCCTACCCAGATGGCAAGGTTTGTATAGAACGGAGTCATGGCGCTTCCATAATTTTTCACCGGATAAAAGGACTCTGTTTTCAGAGCTACCGGTGCAGACATAAACTCCGAAACTGCTTCCGAATCCAATCCTGTCAGATTCAGAAAATCCTGATAGGACTGGGAACTTCTGAGCGCATTCAGATCTGCTGTTACTGAATTCAGTTTTTCCTGTACTTTCTGAAGCGCATTTCCTGTACTCTCAAGTGCCGTCTTGGAGTCATTCAGGCTTGTATTGAGATTGTCAAGAATTCCTTTCGTCTGATCCACCAGTGGATCCACTCCGCTTAACACACCGGAGAGTTTTCCGGAAAGCTGTCCGAAAGAATCCAGAGATGTGTTCAGCCCTGGAAGTACATTCTGCTCAAAGCTGCCTTTGATTCCACGAAGCTGCTGCTGATTTTCCTTTACCAGACTGCCAATCTGCTGTGCTGTATCCGTTGCCGTCTGAGCCGCATTGCCGATTCCCGCATTTCCTGCCTGCAGACTATTCAAAAGCTCCTGATGTCTCTGGTTCTCTGCCTGCAGCTGTGCGATCAGATCTGATGCCGGACTGCCTGGTATGGCACTGTCCAGCTGTGAAAGCAGATCAATGATCTTTTCATTCAGCTGGATCACACTGTTGATGGAAGACATGGCACTGTCCACTTTTCCATTGACTGACTGAATCTTTTCATTCAGACTTCCCAAATCTGCCCCTGCGGAATTCCCGATGTCGGACAGAAGATTCTCCCCATCCGTCAGCGTTCCAGATAGTGCAGAAGAAAATGATGAGACACTGTTTCTTCCTGCCTGAAGTGCAAAAGCCCCTGCATCCAGAGCAGCAGCCCCTGAGGAAGCAGCGCTTTTCACCTGATCCATGGCAGACTGCACCTCTTTGATCTGCGCATCACTGTCCTGAAAGGTTGCCTGGAACTCAGACAGTATCTGCTGATAACTTGCGATATTGTCAGATACCTTCTGAATATCTGAAACTACATTTTCCTGCAGCGAATCCAGATTGCCCGCTGCATCTGCAATCGAATCTTTAAAAATTTCTGAAACTGCTTCTGATGCAGCAGATACAAATGCCTCATTGACCTGACTCTGCACCGCTGTCGCCCCACTGTCCGTAATTTTCGGTGCGATCGCATTTTTCTTCTCATTCAGATAATAAGTAAATTTAGGCTGTTCAATCGTTCCCGTCAGTACACTGGTCAGGGATTCACTGAAATCTTCCGGAATCACGATCGCAGCATAATACTTGCCGGATTTCACCCCGTCTACAGCCTCTTCTTTTTTCACAAACTTCCAGCCCAGATCATGATTCTCCTTCAACTGATCTACAATCTCCTCACCTGCATTGAGCGAACCGGTAAGTTCATTTTCTGTTCCTTTATCCAGATTCGCCACCGCGATCTGAACTGCTCCCGTATTTCCATAGGGATCCATATTCGCAGCAATATTAAACCATGCGTACAGCGATGGGAGCAGACAGACGCCGGCCACAACGATCATTGCGATTGGATTGTGAGCCAGCCGTCTCATATCCCTTTTTAAAATCTGAAATGCGCGCTTCATCTTCAGCCTCCTTTAATAAACACTCTGTCCATAGTAGTGTATTGTATCATAAAAAGAACCATTTGGGCTATTGCAAAAAAAGATGAATTTTGGTCAGAAATTTTACTCATTTTTAACAACAAGCCACTTATTTTCTGTTGATTATCTCTTTTTTATCAAACGGAAAGTATATTCCACCTTCCATTCTTTTTAACAACAGGCAGGCAATCACGGCTGAAACCAGTTCTGCCACCGGAAAACTGATCCAGATTCCCGCCGCTCCCATTGTCCGTGACAAAAGATATCCAAGCGGAAGGATAATGACCAGCTGGCGCAAAAGTGAAATGATCAGAGAATCTCCGCCCCGTCCCAGCGCTTCAAACACACCGGAAAAGATCACACCTGCTGACGACACCAAAAATCCAAGCGAAATCAATCGCAGTGCCTCCGTTCCTGCACGCATCAGCTCTGCATCTGCCTGGAACATACTCAGAATGATGTCCGGAATTGCCAGAGAAACAACCGTTCCCACCAGCATCAGTACTGCCGCAGAAATCAGACTGTAGCGTATCGTATCCCGCACCCGTTTCTTTGATCCGGCTCCGTAATTATATCCGATGATCGGCCGCATTCCCTGTACAATTCCATTCGCCGGCATATAAATAAATGTCTGAAGTTTGAAATAAATTCCAAGTACTGCTACATACGTATCCGAAAATGCAGCCAGGATACCATTTAATCCGCCCACCAGAACAGACGGCATCGTCATCATCAGAGAAGACGGGATTCCAACCGAGTATATCTGACGGATCAGCTGCCAGTCCAGATGCAGATATTTGGGATGAATCGTAACACCCGGATTTTTTCGCAGATAAACAACAATATATAGAAGAAATGCGCTGATCTGCCCGATCACAGTTGCCACTGCCGCCCCTTTTACTCCCATTTCAGGAAATCCAAGAAGACCGAAGATCAGGATCGGATCCAGAATAATATTAATCATTGCACCTGCTCCCAGAAGTATCATTGTCGTTTTCATTGCTCCGATGCCCTGATAGATTTTTTCCATCGCGATCTGAAGCAGAGAACCAAACGAAAAGCAAAGAACAATATACGTATAGTCACATGCCTGTTTCATCACCTCGGGTTCCTTTGTAAATAATCCGATAAATGGTTCTGTGATCACAAGGCCCAGGATCACAAACAGTACACAGTGGATCAGCGTAAGTGCCATCCCCATTGTGGCAGCCTCATTTGCCCGTTTCTGATCCTTTTTTCCCAGACTGATCGATAAGACGGAAGCAATCCCGACACCAATTCCGACTGCCACAGACAGCACGATATTCTGCAGCGGGAATGCCAGTGACACTGCCGTGAGAGCCCCTGTTCCCAGATACGATACATAAATACTGTCAATAATGTTATAAAGAGACTGCACCAGCATGGACAATACCATCGGCAGAGACATGCTCATCAAAAGCGGAAAAATGTCCCTTGTCTCCATCTTGTTTGTTTCCATAATACCCTCCATTCCTCAAAAAAAAGCCATGTGTTTCTGTTTATTCTGAAACAGAAAAACCACATGGCTTTGTACATGACCTATTTTTTTAGCTTTGACAGCATAGCATATCTTTTTCTTTCTGTCAATTGCTTTTTCCAGGATACGGCTTGTGTCTCATTTTTAATTATGATACTATGATTTCGTATGGACATCAAAGCGGTCCATCAGCATACAGATAGAAAGAGGGGACATTTATGCACACACTGAAAAAATTTATCCATTACTACGGTCCATATAAAGCCGTTTTCTTTCTGGATCTGATCTGTGCTACGATCATCAGTCTAATCGATCTGGCATATCCTCAGATCCTGCGTACCTGTACCAATACCTTGTTTACGAAAAGCAGTTCCTCTATTTTAAGCGCACTGCTTCCCATTGCAGCCGGTCTTCTGATCATGTACCTGATCCAGAGCCTGTGCAAATATTATGTCAGCTATCAGGGGCATATGATGGGCGCTTATATGGAACGGGATATGCGTCAGCAGCTTTTTGACCACTATGAAAAACTTTCTTTTTCTTATTATGATCAGAACAACTCCGGACAGATGATGAGCAAACTTGTCTCTGACTTGTTTGATATTGCAGAATTTGCGCATCATGGACCGGAGAATCTGTTTATTTCCGTGATCAAGATCATCGGATCGTTCATCTTCCTCTTCCTGATCAACTGGAAGCTGGCAATTCCACTTCTGTTTCTGGTGTTTTGCATGTTTGCATTTTCTATGAGCCAGAACCGCCGAATGCAGTCTACCTTTATGGAAAACCGGAAGAAAATCGGAGATGTCAATTCCCGTCTGCAGGACACACTTGCCGGAATCCGCGTGGTTCAGTCTTTCGCAAACGAGGATGTGGAAAAAGAAAAATTCCGCAAGAGCAATCACAATTTTCTGCTCTCCAAGGATGCCAACTACAAATGCATGGGCAGTTTTATGGGCTATAACCTGTTTTTCCAGGGAATGATGTATCTTGTCACACTGGTATTCGGCGGCTACCTGATCGCAAAAGGAGAAATGCAGGCGACAGATCTTGCCATGTATGCACTGTATATCGGAATTTTCATCAGCCCGATTCAGATTCTGGTGGAGCTTACGGAAATGATCCAGAAAGGTTTCTCCGGATTCAAACGGTTCCTTGCCGTGATGGAGACAGAGCCGGAAATCCAGGATTCCCCGGATGCAAAGCCACTCAAAGACGTCCGCGGACTGGTTTCCTTCGAGGATGTATCCTTCCACTACAGTGATGACGATACCCTGGTATTATCCAACGTTTCCTTCCAGATTCCGGCAGGAAAATCCATTGCCCTTGCCGGTCCGTCAGGAAGCGGAAAAACTACAATCTGCTCCCTTCTGCCGAGATTTTATGATGTGAGCAGCGGACGCATTACGATCGACGGCAAAGATATCCGTGATCTGACATTAGAGAGCCTGCGAAACCAGATTGGAATCGTACAGCAGGATGTCTATTTATTCTGCGGCACAATCAAGGAAAATATCGCCTACGGAAAACCGAATGCCTCTATGGATGAGATCGTCGATGCTGCCAGAAAAGCAAATATTCACGATTTCATCGAAAGCCTGCCGGATGGCTATGACACCTTTGTGGGAGAACGCGGAACCCGTCTTTCCGGCGGTCAGAAACAGCGGATCTCCATTGCCCGCGTGTTCCTGAAAAATCCGCCGATCCTGATCCTTGATGAGGCCACCAGCGCACTGGACAACGAAAGTGAACGCTGGATTCAGCAGAGTCTGGAAGTTCTCGCTAAAAACAGAACAACCATCACGATCGCACACCGACTCTCCACGATCCAGGGAGCAGACGAGATTCTTGTCATTGCTGACAATGGAATCGCAGAGCGGGGGACTCACGAAGAACTGATCGAAAAAAACGGAATTTATGCGCACTATTTAAGAGCATAAAAAACGTACATCCTGTAAGGATAACTTTCCTTCTGGATGTACGTTTTTCATTTTAGTAGTTTTCTGCGTGAACCTCAAAATAGCTCTGCGGGTGATTGCAGGTCGGACAAATTTCCGGTGCTTTTGTTCCGACTACAATGTGGCCACAATTGCGGCATTCCCATACCTTTACTTCACTTTTGGCAAATACTTCTTCAGTTCAGAAATTTCAGAAATTCTTCTGCCTGTTTTTGAAGCATCTTTTCACTATCCATTTACATAGGTTTCCTGCATTGGCGTATCGTATTCATCTAATTCATTGTCAGTGTTTTTCCGAAGCGGCGCGGCCGGGTAATTAAAGTAACACGATTTCTTCTCTCCCACCACTCTTTTATAAATTGTGTTTTATCTACATAAAACAAATCGTTTATAATAATATCCTCAAATTCCTGATATCCAATTGATACTCTTCGTGCCATACCCTAGCCTCCCTTCTCTGCATAAATTCAATTATAGCCCTTTTCCTTCATAATCACAATGGAGATCTTCTTCCAACATCTGATAAGAAAAGAAACCATCAACAAACTCAAAAAATACGTCTCTTACAGTTTTACTGTAAAAGACGTATTTTATACTGCCTTACTCGATCACCTGAATCCATCCTTCCGGCGCCTCAATGTGCCCCATCTGGATTCCCGTCAGTGTGTCATACAATTTCTGAATGGTCGGACCCATCTTTTCCATTCCGCTCGGGAAGCAGATCTCTTTTCCGTGATCCACGATCTTTCCGACCGGAGAGATGACCGCCGCTGTTCCACACAGTCCGCACTCTGCAAACTCTTTCACTTCATCCAGATACACATCCCGTTCTTCCACTTCCAGACCAAGATAATGCTCTGCCACATATAACAGAGAACGTCTTGTGATCGACGGCAGAATCGTATCAGAATGCGGTGTCACCACTTTATTGTCTTTTGTCACGAAAATAAAGTTTGCCCCGCCTGTCTCCTCGACTTTCGTTCTTGTTGCCGAATCTAAATACATGTTTTCATCATAGCCGTTCGCATGTGCTGTCACGATCGCATGAAGACTCATTGCATAATTCAGTCCGGCTTTGATATGTCCTGTTCCATGCGGCGCCGCACGGTCAAAATCAGATACACATAATGTCAATGGTTTTACTCCGCCTTTAAAGTACGGTCCGACAGGTGTCACAAACACCCGGAACTGATACTCATCTGCCGGCTTGACTCCGATGACCGGATTGCTTCCAAACATGTATGGGCGAATATAAAGTGTTGCTCCGGAACCATACGGAGGCACATACGCTGCATTGGCTTTTACCACTTCTTTGACTGCCTCCAGAAAACGTTCTTCCGGAAATACCGGCATCTCCAAACGTCTCGCAGAATCTGCCATCCGGGCAGCATTGAGATCCGGTCTGAATACAACGATCTTACCGTCTTCTGTCGTATAAGCTTTCATTCCTTCAAATACAGTCTGTGCATACTGCAGGACTCCGGCACATTCATTGAGTACCACACCGGCGTCTTCTGTCAGTCCTCCCTCATCCCATTTTCCGTCTTTATAATTGGAAACATATCTCTGTTCAGTCTGTACATAACCAAATCCGAGATTCTCCCAGTCGATCTGTTTCTTCTCCATCAAAAACTCCTCCATTCCTCAATCGAACGTATTTGCAACTTGTTTGTTGCAATTATAATACTCTCACGCTCAAAAATCAAGAGTGCGCTCTGTTTTTTTATCGTTCCATCATACTGATGGATTCAATCCCGACACTTCCGCCTCTGACGACTTCAATACTTTTGAATTCTTCTTTTATCAGCTTCACCACTGCGTCGTTTTTCGTCCCGGTCTGTACAAATTCCAGAAGCAGGCTGTCTCTGTCACAGTCGATCACTTTTCCTTTAAATGTCTCTGCGATCTGATGCAGCTCCACTTTCTGATCCAGTGTACACTTCCGGACTTTGATATAAAGGATTTCTTTCATCCGCACAAAAATATCTGTAAAATCGATGACCTTGATCACTTCTACCATTCGATTGAGCTGCTTTTTGATCTGCTCAAATGTCTCATCATCACTGACTGTGGCGATCGTCATTCGGGATACCGTCGGATCTTCTGTGGTTCCTACTGTCAGACTGTCCAAGTTGTAGGATTTTCCGGAAAACAGACCGGAAATCTTAGAAAGCACTCCCACCTGATTTTCCACATACAGAGAAATCCATCTTTTTTTCATACTTTTATCTGCCATCGTCCGTCTTCCTCCTAACAATCCATAATCATATCTTCCAGTGTTCCGCCCGGCTTGATCATCGGATATACCATCTCTTCCGGATCAATGATAAATTCAATCAGGGTCGGAGTTTTTGTATTTTTCTTTGCCTCTTCAAACGCTGCCGCGATCTCTTCTGTTTCTGTCACACGGATTCCTTTTGCCCCATAACTTTCTGCCAATTTTACAAAATCCGGCGTATACTCCGGAAATTCAGCTCCATCTGTCCGTCTCGAAAGCGCTCCTGCGCGCAGATTGGTCATCCCATAGCGTTTTCCGTAAAACAGCTTCTGCCACTGACGCACCATCCCCAGATATGTATTGTTAAATACACAGGCGATGACCGGTGTCTCCTCCAGAACTGCCGTTGCAAACTCCTGAATATTCATCTGCATACCGCCATCCCCGGAAACTGCGATCACTCGTTTCTCCGGATTACCGATCTGTGCTCCGATCGCCGCCGGGAATCCATATCCCATCGTCCCCAGTCCTCCGGACATGACAAGCTGCTTCTTTTCTGTAATCTCCGCATACTGAGACACCAGCATCATATGCTGACCGACATCTGTCGTGATGATTGCATCATCAAACTGACGGTTCATCTCTTCAATAATATCCAGAGGGCTCATCAATGCATGCCGTTTCATCCGAAGCGGATGCTCCTCTTTCCATGCCGCGATCTGCGCAAGCCATTTTTTTGTCTCGCACTCTTCCACATACTCCGTCATCTTCGTAAGCGCTTCTTTGGCATCTGCTACGATTGGAATATCCACATGAATATTTCTGGAAATCGATGCCGTATCGATATCAATATGGACAATTTGTGCATGAGGCGCAAATTCATGCAGCTTTCCCGTAATCCGGTCATTGAAGCGCGTCCCGATGGAAAACAGCAGATCACAGCCGCTGACTGCCATATTGGCTGCATAAGCGCCGTGCATCCCCAGATTTCCGATAAACAGCGGATGATTTGTCGCAATGGCGCCTCGCCCCATGATCGTTGTCACTACCGGCACCTGTGTTTTTTCCACCACTTCTGTAAACAATGCACTGGCGCGCGCAATATTCACCCCTCCGCCTGCCAGAAACAGCGGTCGTTTTGCCTTGTGAAGCATCTTGATCGCTCTTTTCAGCTGTCCGATATGTACACTGGTATTCGGCTTATATCCTCTGATATTCACCTCTTTCGGATACTGTGCACTGCCAAGCTCCGCCATCACATCTTTCGGAAGATCGATCAGAACCGGTCCCGGCCTTCCCGTTCTTGCGATGTAAAATGCCTCCTTGATGATCCGTCCAAGATCTTCCCGCTTCGTGACCGTCACACCATACTTGGTGATGCTCCGTGTGATCCCCACAATATCCACTTCCTGAAATGCATCATTTCCGATCAGATGTCTCGCCACCTGTCCGGTAAAACAGACCAGCGGAACACTGTCATAATTGGCAGTCGCAAGTCCTGTCACCAGATTGGTCGCTCCCGGTCCGCTGGTCACCAGACAGACGCCGACTTTCCCCGTTGTCCTCGCATACGCATCCGCTTCATGCACCAGTGCCTGCTCGTGTCTCGGAAGGATCACATCAATCCCGCTCTGCTTATACAGCTCATCGCTGATATCGATCGTACACGCGCCCGGATATCCGAACAATACTTCTACACCTTCTTCTTTTAACGCTTTTACAAATAATTTGTTTCCTGAAATCTGCCTCACCTTTCACACCCTCCTTATGCAAAACGCCCCAAGCTGTCAAAAAGCTCAGGGCGAATAAAATTCCTCATACACTGAATTTCAGAGGCTTTCGCTGCTGAAATTTATCCTCATTATACGGTGTATTTTTATCTTTGTCAATTTCCTTTTCTTGATCTTTTTTAATCCAATTCGCATTTACTTCCCGTTGTTTCTGTTTTTCAGGGCTCCGATCACACTGTAGATAGCCAGCATTGCCATATTAACCACAACTACACTCGCACCTGCCGGTGTTGCATACACATAGGAAATCGTCACTCCCAGAATCAGGCATACAACCGATAGAATCGCTGAATTCAGAATCACACCCTTAAAGGTCTTAAACACCCGCATGGAAGTCAGCGCCGGAAAAATGATCAGACTGGAGATCAGAAGTGCTCCCATCATCCGCATTCCCAACACGATCGTAACTGCCGTCAGCACCGCAATCAGAGTATTATACAGATTTGCACGGACTCCTGTTGCCCGGGCGAAAGTCTCATCAAAGGTGATCGCAAAAATCTTATTATAGAAAAACAGATATAAGATCAGCACCGCAACCGACAGAAGAATACTGAACTGCACATCCTCACCGCTCATGGCAAGGATACTTCCGAACATATAGTTATAAACATCGGTGTTCATTCCTGTCGTCATGGAAATCACCATAATCCCGATCGCCAGTGCTCCCGTAGAAATCAGTGCGATTGCCGCATCTCCTTTGATCTTGCTGCTGCCGCTGATGCGAAGAAGCAGAACCGCAGCCACAACAACCACCGGAATTGCAACTGCCAAAGGCGCCATGTTCAGCGCAGCCGCGATCGCCAGCGCCCCGAATCCAACATGAGAAAGCCCGTCTCCGATCATCGAATAGCGTTTCAGTACCAGACTGACTCCCAGAAGTGCCGAACACAATGCCACCAGGGAACCCACCAGAAACGCCCGCACCATAAATGGATAGGACATCATTTCCATAAATGTATCAAGCATTTCCCTCACCTCCCAGAAATCTCTTGCCGACTGCACTGTTTTGATATTCCTGCGCAGTTCCGTAAAACAAGGCGCTCTCCTGCAGATGCAGTATATGGCTTGCATACTGTATCGTACTTTCGATATCATGAGACACCATGACAACTGCAATTTTAGCCTCCTTATTGATTTTTTCAATCAACTGGTAGAACTCTGCAGTCACCAGCGGATCCAGTCCTGTCACAGGCTCGTCTAACAACAGGAGCTTCTTTGTGGCACACAGCGCTCTCGCCAGCAGCACCCTCTGTTTCTGTCCGCCGGAAAGATCCCGGAAGCACTGGTGCTCCATTTCCCGGATTCCTAAAAGCTCCATATTCTCTCTGGCTGCCTTCTTATCCGCTGCACTGTAAAACGGCCGCCAGCCTCTGCTGTTGAGTCTGCCGGAAAGTACCACCTCATAGACGCTTGCCGGAAAATCTTTCTGCACGACCGTCTGCTGCGGAAGATACCCGATCTCGTCTTGCTTCAATCCGTCTCCCAGCAGAATCTGCCCTTTAAAGGGAGGCTTTAATCCAAGAAGGCTTTTTACCAGCGTACTTTTTCCGGAACCATTCTCTCCCACAATGCAGAGATAATCTCCCTGCTCGATCCAAAAAGACAGATCCCGAACAACCGTCTGTCCCTCATATGCGATCGAAATTCCATCACATTTTATCAATGCCGTCAGTTCAAAGCCTCCTTTAATGTTTCTACATTCTTTTTCATCATGCTCAGATAAGTCTCCCCGTCTGCAAATTCCTTTGCAGTCAGATTATGACAACTGTAAAACGTCTTCACTTTCGCATGTGTCGTCTCGGCAATGGCATTTGCAATATTCTCATTACTCAGCTCCATCTTTAAGATTGCCGGAATCTGTTCTTCCTTTGCTTTGTTGATCAGAAATGCCATTGTTGCCGCACTTGGCTCCGTATCGGATGCGCAGCCCGGGAATGCCGCATAGTATTCCAGACCGTATTCATCTGCAAAATACCGGAACGGAAAACGGTCTCCAAAAAGCAGCACATCGCGTTTGGCCGAACTTACCACCTCACGAAACTCATCATCCAGCTCTTCTAAAAGACTCACATACGCTTTTTCGTTCTCTTCATAAACTGCCGTCTGCTCCGGATCCAGCTCACCCAGAACATCTGCAATCTGCTCCACAATTGCAATGGCATTCTCTGGAGACGTCCATACATGTTCATCCGGGGTCAGCGTCTCATGTGTTTCGTGCTCCTCTTCCCCGTGCTCATGCTCGTGCTCTTCCTCTTCTTCATGTTCATGACCACGTTCTTCTTTCATCCCTTCTACGTGTTCTTCATTTACCGTATCCACGCAGTCGATCAGGCGAAGCAGTCTGATATGCTCTGTATCGATGGAGTCCAGAATATCCTCCACCCATTCATCGTTCTCACCACCCACATAAATAAACAGATCACAATTCTGGATCTTCAGAATGTCCTGCGGTGTCGGCTCATAGGAGTGTGTCTCTTCTCCCGGCTTTAAAAGCATCGATACTTCTACATTATCCCCTGCGATCTGACGTACAAAATCATACTGTGGAAAAATGGTTGTCACGACATTTACTTTCTCTTCGCCGGTCTCTTTCACAGCCCCCACTCTCTGACATCCGGCCACACTTGTCACCAAAAGAAACACACTCAGCAGCACTGCCGCCTGTTTTCTCTTGTATGTTTTTCTAAATTTCATGATATGCCTGCCTTCACTGTCGGCGCTCGTAAGTCGAAAATACATACTCCAGATCAAAACAAGTATGCTCTTCACTGACTTCTGTCATTTCCCAGTCTTCCAGCTGATCCAGATTCGGGAAATACGTATCTGCCTGATATGCATGGTCGATCTTTGTTACATATACTTTGCTGCAATAAGGAAGCATCATCCGGTAAATACTTTCTCCGCCGATCACAAAGATTTCTTCCTCATCATATTTTTTCAGTTCTTCCAGCAATTCTTCTGTTGTATGCACGATCACTGCATCTTTCACATGATAATTGGGATTCCCTGTCAGCACAATATTGGTGCGGTTCTTCAGCGGCAGACCGTTCGGAAAGCTTTCCAGCGTCTTTCTTCCCATCACAACTACCTTTCCACCTGTCATCTGACGGAAAAACTTCATATCTGCCGGAATGCTGACCAGCAGTTTGTTTTTATATCCGATTGCCCAGTTTTTATCGGCTGCTACAATTGCGTTCATATTCATTTCCTCCTTTTTTTGCACAACTCCTATACCGCGATTGGAATATTCTTGATCTGAGGATGTGTCTCATATCCATCCAGCCGTACATCATCCGGTGTAAATTCATAGAAATCCTTTACCTCTGGATTCAGCCAGAATTTCGGTGCCGGAAGCGGTTCTCTTTTGATCAGTTCCTCGATCATCGGGATATGTCTGTCATAAATATGCGCATCTGCGATCACATGAACAAACTCTCCGACCTTCATATCACACACCTGTGCCAGCATATGAAGCAGCACCGCATACTGACACACATTCCAGTTATTTGCTGCCAGTACATCCTGAGAACGTTGATTCAGGATTCCATTTAATGTCAGTTTGTCGCTGTCCTTTTCTTTTGTCACATTAAATGTCATGCTGTATGCACACGGATACAGATTCATCTCATGAAGATCCTGATGCACATAGATATTCGTCATGATCCGGCGGCTGTAAGGATTGTTCTTCAGATCATAGATCACACGATCCACCTGATCCATCATTCCCTCTTTATACTGATGCTTTACCTGCATCTGATAGCCGTAGGCTTTTCCGATGGAACCGTCCTCATCTGCCCAGCTGTCCCAGATGTGACTGTTTAAATCATGAATGTTGTTGGACTTTTTCTGCCAGATCCACAGCATCTCATCCACACAGCTCTTGATTCCTGTCCTTCGCAGAGTCAGTGCCGGAAACTCTTTTGAGAGGTCATAACGGTTCACAACACCAAATTTTTTGATGGTGTACGCAGAGGTTCCATCCTCCCATACCGGGCGTACCTTTTCTCCCTCTGTACTCGTTCCGTTGTCAATAATGTCTCTGCACATCTCTATAAATACTTTATCTGCGTAACTCAATCTTATCTTCCCCTTCTAATATTCTCTGATCATACTGCTGATCTCAGAAATGCTGTCCATTTTCTGCAGCTCTCTCAGCGCATCCTTGATATGATACTCTTTCACTTTTTCTGTACTGATGACCAGTTCAGCCGCTTCTTCCTGTACATGCTTCTGCACAACTCTGCGGATACTTACCTTGTGACCGCCAAATACACTTGCCACTTTCGCCAGAACTCCCGGTTCGTTTTTCACCTGCATTCTGAGGAAAAATTTATTTTTCACTTCATCAAACGGCTTCACCGGCAAATCCTGATAGCAGGTACAGCTGATTCTTCCGTTGCATCCAAACTGCAGGTTTCTGGCAACATCAATCACATCACCGACAACAGCACTTGCCGTCGGCATCTCCCCGGCACCTCTTCCGTAAAACATCGCATCATCCACAGCATCTCCGTGCACAAAAACAGCATTGAACGAATCCCGCACGGACGACAGGGGATGCTCTTTTCCAAGCAGCACCGGATACACTCCCACTTCAATCCCTTTGTCCGTATTGTGCGCAACTGCAAGCAGCTTGATCACACAGTCAAACTCTTTTGCATAGGCAATATCTTCTGCTGTGATCTTTGTGATTCCTTCTGTATAAACATCTTTAAACTGTACTCTGGAATGAAAGGCAATGGAGGAAAGGATCGCAGCCTTTCTTCCGGCATCCAGCCCTTCTACATCCGCTGTCGGATCTGCCTCTGCATATCCCAGCTCTGTTGCTTTTGCAAGTGCAGTCTTAAAATCCATATTTTCTTCAAACATCTTGGTTAAAATATAGTTTGTCGTTCCGTTCACGATCCCCATCACCTCTGAGATCTCATTTCCGGCAAGACACTGTTTGAGCGGACGGATGATTGGAATAGCGCCTGCCACCGATGCCTCAAACAGCAGATCACAGCCATGTGCCGCCGCAAGGTCCAAAAGCTCTCCTCCGTGTTCTGCCATCAGATCTTTATTGGCTGTCACCACATGCTTTCCGGCTCCAAGTGCTTCCTCGATCATGGACTTTGCCGGTTCGATCCCGCCCATCACTTCAATCACAATCTGAATCTCCGGATCGTTTACAATCGATTTCCAGTCCGTTGTGAGAAGCTCTGTATCCACACCTTCTCTTTTTTTATGCAGACTGTGTACCAGGATCTTTTCCACTTCCAGCTCGGCGCCAACTGTGTGTATCATACTTTCTGATCTCCTCTGGATCAATTTGTACACTCCGCCTCCAACTGTTCCAAGTCCCAGCAATGCCACTTTGATCTTTTTATTTTCCATACTCTTCACCTCTGTTTTTGAATCCACTGTTTTTCTTTGCTCCATCTACAGACTTCTGTTTCTATAGAGTAACAAAATCTTTTCGAAAAGTAAAGCGGACATTCTTCTGTCCGCTTCTATCCATAGCTGACCTTATTGAAAGGCAATACCATATAATTCACAGGCCTGTGTAAACAATCGCTCTGTGTTTTCTGTTGCCTGAGAAGTATTCAAAGATACACTGCTCACCAGAATTTCCCGGTCCTCCATCAACTGAACCTGTATGATCTCAGTACACGGATAAGCCACTCCATCTGCCCCGATCTGATTGCAGATCAGCTGCTGCATCACGAATCCGTCTTCTGCTACCATCTCACCTGCAGTAATATCCGTATAGATTCCCGCCTGACTTTCCAATGTCTTTCGGATATTTTCCACTTCTGCCGAAATTCTCTGCTCGATCGTTTCATCCGCAGCCAGAAGTGTAAAACCTGCTTTGAGCTCAATTCCATCTTTTGCGGAAGTTGCTGTGGACTCCGTAACTGTATTCTCCCCAGCCTTGAACAATGTGACATCCGTAACCCATTGATAACCATCCAGGGATACTGTCTCAAAATCCTCATATCCTTCAACCGGAGTGCCCTCATATTCTCTCTGAACGTCCTCCTCTTCTTTCACATCTGGTTCTTCCTGTGTTTCCTCCGGAACTTCTTGTGAAATCACCGCATCCTGTGTCTGTTGTACTGTCAGATCTGAAACTGCAAACAGGCCCAGTGCGACAACTGCTATCACTTCAAGTACCAATAGAATGATACCGATTCCGCCAGTGATCGCACTGGCTATGATCGCTCCTGTACTTTTCTCCGGATCCGGACCTGTATATTCTGCCTTTCCAAACGCAAGGATTGGAAGAAAGACAATACTTAAGAAAATCAGCCCACAGGCAAATCCACCTTTCTTTCCAAATACTTTTGCCAGTTTTATCATTGTAAAAATTGCAAATATCAGATTCCCCAGCGGCAGGAATCCAAAAATAAACAGCCATCCTCTCCCCCAGGTTATCCTGGTCATTACATACAAATTATAAAACGGGATCAATGACGCCCATCCGGGTTCTCCTGCTTTACAAAATACTTTCCACATTACCGCAACACAAAAAATCAGAAGCGCCAATGCCACAATTATCATTCCTATCGCTGCTGCCATCATACCTTTTCCTCCTGTTCCTTAGCTCCCTTATCCCTTTTGACCTCTATTTCATTCTCCTCTTTTGGACTGAAGAATGATTCTTTTCGATTTTAACACATCATAGCAAAAAAGTCGATGAGAATAATTCTCTTTTTGAATATTGTAATATACAGGCAGGGATTGGTGTAAACAGTACGATTTGAACATACAATTAGAAATTTCAAAAAAATTAATTTTTTTCAAAAAAGTTGTTGACAGATAAGAACTCCTGTAGTATAGTATATATTGTTCCGAGGGGAACACAAAACAAACGCGATAGTGGCTCAGCTGGTAGAGTACGACCTTGCCAAGGTCGGGGTCGCGGGTTCGAACCCCGTCTATCGCTCTTATAGGACTGTGAATCGAAAGATTTACAGTCCTTTTTTCTTATTCAAATTCTGTTTTTCCCGATATTTCTGTTATTTCCGTAAAATAAGAGAAGCTGCGATCTACTCACAGCCCCTCATTTTCTGCTGCCCTTTTCGGACAAGTTTCTCTTTTATTCTTCTGTTTCTTCCTGAATATCCAGTTTCAGCCCCAGTTCTTCCAACTGTTTATTGTCTGCCATACTTGGAGCCTGTGTCATCAGACAGGACGCATCTTTGATCTTCGGGAATGCCATCACATCACGGATACTGTCTTCTTTTGCCATCAGCATGACCATTCTGTCCAGACCATATGCCAGTCCTGCGTGAGGCGGTACTCCGTATTTGAATGCATCCAGAAGGAAGCCAAACTGCTCATATGCCTGCTCTTTTGTAAATCCAAGCACCTCAAACATCTTCTCCTGTACGTCGTTCTGGAAGATTCTTACACTTCCTCCACCGATCTCATTTCCATTTAAGACGATATCGTACGCTTTTGCACGGACTCTGCCCGGCTCGGAATCAATATACTGCAGATCTTCTTCCATCGGCATCGTGAATGGGTGATGCATTGCCAGATAACGATTCTGCTCATCGCTCCACTCAAGCAGCGGGAATTCTGTAACCCACAGGAAATTGTACTGATTCTTGTCCAGAAGTTCCATCTGTTTTGCCAGTTCCAGACGCAGATTTCCAAGAACATCCCATACAACTTTGTTCTTGTCTGCCGCAAAGAGCAGTAAATCTCCTGCTTCTCCGTTCATTGCTGCAATCAGATTGTTCATCTCTTCTTCTGTCATAAATTTGGAGAAAGAGGATTTCACGGTTCCATCTTCCTGAATTGCAATATAAGCAAGTCCCTTGGCACCGAAATCTTTTGCAAATGCCACCAGCTTGTCAATCTTCTTACGCGGCATTGCTCCCTGTCCTTTTGCGTTGATACCACGGACTGTTCCTCCGTTCTCAATCGCCCCTTTGAACACAACAAATTCACTGTCTTTCACAGTCTCTGTCACATTCACCAGTTCCATACCGAAACGGGTATCCGGTTTGTCAGAACCGTAGCGGTCCATCGCTTCCTGCCATGTCATTCTCTGGATCGGAAGCTGTACATCCACATCCAGAACTTCCTTGAACAGTTTTGCAAGGAAACGCTCGTTGACTTCAATCACGTCATCTACATCTACAAAGGAAAGCTCCATATCGATCTGGGTAAACTCCGGCTGTCTGTCTGCACGAAGATCCTCGTCACGGAAACATTTTGCGATCTGGATATAGCGGTCACATCCGGAACACATCAGAAGCTGTTTGTAAAGCTGTGGTGACTGTGGAAGTCCGTAAAAACTTCCCGGATGTACACGGCTAGGCACCAGATAATCTCTTGCCCCTTCCGGTGTTGTCTTTCCGAGGATCGGGGTCTCGATCTCAAGGAAGCCTTCTTCTGCGAAAAACTGACGTGCCAGTGTTGTGACCTGACTTCTCATACGCAGGTTTCTCTGAAGATCCGGTCTTCTTAAATCCAGATAACGATATTTCAGACGAAGTTCTTCCTTTGTCTTGCTGTTTTCTTCCACCTGGAACGGCGGTACCTCGGATTCTGAGAGGATGCGAAGTTCTTCAGCACGCACTTCAATCTCTCCTGTTGCCAGGTTTTCATTGACTGCACCGCTTCTCTTCTCCACATTTCCTACAACTGCAACTACAAACTCACTTCTTAATTTTGAAGCTTTTTCCATCAGCTCTGCCTGTTCTTCTCCCTCAAATACGATCTGAAGGATTCCGGAGCGGTCACGCAGATCCATAAATACGATTCCGCCTTTATTTCTGTTCTTCTGTACCCATCCCATGACGGTTACTTTCTCTCCAATGTTTGCACTGGACAGTTCCCCGCATCGGTGTGTTCTTTTGAGTCCCTGCATTGATTCTGCCATTTCTCTGTTTCTCCCTTCTTCTCTACAACTGCTCCACATTGTCAGCATAGCAGTCTACAATCTCTGTATATCCCTGTTCCATCAGCTGTTCTTTCTGGAACTTTTTATTTTTCTTCATGTTGACGATCATCACCTGTTTGCCGAGAGCGCGTTCTGCCTTTGCCAGATTCAAGATCTTCAGCATGCCTTCCTGTGGCACTTTCTTATCGATAAGAAATGCTTTTTTCTGCGCTGCCGTCGGCACCTGATATCCTCTTTCTAAAAGCAGCATCACTATCCGCTCGAATCCGATGGAAAAACCAACTGCCGGTGTGTTCTGACCCGTGAATTTTCCGA